>Ga0315914_1008277_pt1 | contig 13977 bp, 5 predicted proteins | sample MpolenodulesMG_FD_203920 | JGI IMG/M metagenome (GOLD analysis project Ga0315914, IMG submission 203920) | Medicago polymorpha root nodule microbial communities from Los Angeles, California, United States - elongated nodules | ecosystem: Host-associated > Plants > Roots > Nodule | place: USA...
AAATACTTCTGAAATCTCTTATCTCTTATTCCTTAAAGTTAACCCGAACGCAAAATGTTGCCCTAGATTTAACCTAACTTCAATGATTAATTTTACTGTGTTACCCCTATTTAATTAACCCTATTTAATTTAATCAAAATGTTATTTTCAAATACTTCTGAAATCAAAAACAAACAGATCACTCCTAAATCCAATTCAATCCTATTTTCGCTCCTATACTCCTATATTTTTGAAATAAGAGATCACTCCTATTTTGTTAATAGATCGCTCCTATTAATTCAATCCTTGTTTAACAAATTATCCTATTTTCCTACCTCATATGATATAATACAATAATTATGTTAATGGATCTCTTTTTTACACTCATTTAACGTCTCAACACTTTAGCTATTGGGCAACATTTTATGAGATAGATAGTTTATTTAATATGTGTTGATTTATAAATAATTTTTGCGAATACTAAACAGTACGTCAGACCCGTGCGATGCACGGGTCAAAAGTCTAGTATATATAAATGTTAAACAGTTCTGGTAAGTTTGCCCTAATTAATCCCGCCTTTTTTGGTGGATCTGAGTAATTTTTATGAAAAAAAAGGGTTTGCAAGGAATCGAACCAAGTACCATATGTTTTCACTTTACAACTATAACCACTATGTCACTTCAATTTTTGTTGAAATATTGTTGCTTCCAAAAATGAAATACATGAATAAAACATTTTTTTTAAATCCCCAACCGCCGTAGCGGTTTCCTCTCTCATAGCAGTTATTTTTTATTATTAGCGGTACCTTTACTGATAGTAGTTCTTTTTCATTTTTTTTGGTGTACGCTTACTACGTTTTACGATATTAAAGTTGCATCTTTAAAATTGTAGATAATTTGACTGATCCAGATAATAATTTTATCATTAAAAACTTCACTTTTTCCTGTAATTTTTTCGGCCTCTTTGTTTCTCCTATGTTATATTATTTGAAGTTGTTTATTCTGACTTTTTATTTGCAAAAATCGCTACAGTAGACTATAACATTACTTTGTTTTGGCAAAGTAATGACTTTGATTCTATATTCATTTTTGTTGATGCAATCTAAATGTTGTTAATTTGCTTCTTTAAGATTGTGCATGTCGATCACTCTCAATTGTCATTTAGTTTGATTCTTTCTGAGTTTATATGCAACTCTACAAGTAATAATATAGCCAATTTAATATTTTATATATGAAACTCTACAAAAACCCGTGCGAAGCAATCGCACGGGTTAGAGTTTAGTTTCAAATTAAGTAAGGAAAATATTGATAGGTTAACGAGGCAGTCATAGATGCATATATTTTAAATTGTACTTTGGCCAATGGATTCTCTTCTCTAGGGTGTATTATGAGTTTCTTTCTCCTTCTTTTGCTTTTTCAACTTTGAATCATCCCTTATTAAGTAAGATACCACTCCCTTTTATCCTTCCTATACGATCTTTCTAACCATCTCATTTGAAGGTCTCAACTGGACCTTTTTGCTTAATTTTAATATAATATATAACTTGATTTTTTTTTCTTTTCTCTTTGATCATAATCTTTTGAATGGTTATTTTTATGTCCTTGTCATTATCTTCTTGATCATCTGGCAAAAGAGGTAGCACTTGGGTCTATCGTACATATGTACTTTTCTTCACGTGGTGGACATTCGCGGGCTTTAAATTCTAAGTATCTCTATTCATGTACAAAATACATATACAAATAATAATAGCATGTACTAAAGAATTCATGATTTGGATACAAAAATTTGGATTGTTCACGATTAAATTAATTTCAAAATCCCTATATTTTTATTTAATTTTTTAACTAGATGTATATATCCTATGTTATGTTTTGACAAAAATTCTTGTATATATGCTATGTTATGTTTTGACAAAAATTCTTGTAAGTTTACTCTTGTCTTAAAAAGACAATCCTTAGATTTAGAAGTTACAAGTTTAAACTCAGTTAGTGTTTTGGAGGGACATAAATATAAATCTATTTGTAAATGATTTTCTCTATCTTGAACTAGAGCAACATCCTCTAATCCAAAAAACTTCTTGTATTTTTTTTTCCTTTAGTTATAAACACTATAATAAGATCGGTATTCCCCCTAAAAAAATCGATATTCAAGAACTAATGTAGTTAGTAAAAAAAAGAACTAATGTAATTGTGTGTGTTAATGATGTAGACGAGAGTGAGTTTAGGTGGAGTTCGAGTCCAACATTAAAAGGTCTCATTTGTACGACTTTGTGTGAAATAAATTTCTTCGTCTTCTTTCTGTTTGTGCGGAGGTTATTGAGAAATAGACTTCGTATAAATGATGACCTTGAAATTCGTGGAGAAATCTTTTTAAAATTACATTGTGTTAGTGATTTCAAATTACTTGAATCTTCTCAATATTTACCTCTAGAGCAGGAAATTTTTTATAAGCAAGAAATTTTTTATAATGGCTGAAATTTAAATAGTTTGAATAATTCTAGTAGCACACCTTTCAAAACACACGCTTAATTCAACACATTCTCTTTTAGTAATTAAAATTCACGAGTTCCCCCAAATTTTTATGAGACCCACTTGAGATTCATATGAATTTTAAGTTTTAACCAATCATTTCCCTAAAAAAAAAAAAAAAAGTTTTAACTAATCAAAAATAGTTTTTAAGAAGTAAGGCACCTTGTATTCTCGCCTAAAATGACTCCTAACATTTAGCAATTATGATTACTTAAATATTACACCGGTGTAATTTAATCAATAAGATATATCCCAAAGAGAGATAGTAGCATGTATGACAAAGCCACGAACCAAGAACAAAATCTAGGTGGCCCCTTAATCCCTTATCACTGATGTTACGTGTGCCCTCTATTTTGTTTTTAAAAATGGTTACTACTCTATTAAAATCGAAGGTACGTTGGAGAAAGAAGAGGATAATTATTGGTGTCAATTGGAATGAGAAACAAAAAGAAAAACTGAAGTGAAAATGGAATAAAGAGTGGGTGAAACATCCAAGTGACAAATCAAAGCAGAAGCGAAACAAACAAGGCAGCAAAAAAAAAACCTCGGTGTGAGGCCAGTATAGGATAAGAGGCTGCTATATATTATATGCTTTTTGAAGGTAATGTTAAGGAGGACATAAATGTTACCTACTTAAGAAACAAAAATTACTTGTGGTTTGTATGAAAACTGAAATGAAATCAATGTCACAGAAATAAATAAGAAATGTAGTATAATTCAGTTGACTATACTCTCTTATTTATTGGTGCCACAACTAAAGCATATAAGACTGATATTGATGTGAAACTTTTCACTTCATTGTGGGGGGTAGAAAAATGAGGTTGTTTTTTCACCCAAATTTTGTCCTTGATCATTTTATTGAACTAGCTAGCAACCAGGCAAAATATCTTGTCAATGTCTTTCATATATATCATATTATTTTCAAAGCTTTCATCATTGTTTTTTTCTTTCAATTAATAATAAGGTCAATGACTGTTTCGTTTTGTGTATCTTTCTAAGAAAATTTTGTATTCTTTTACCATATATTAGAAAATGTCACAAAATTATATTGCAGAGAGAACACAACAAGGAGGTCTAGGAATATGTCTGCTACTTTGGATGATTAGACATTAGTGAATTACAGGCTGATTTGGCAAGTGTCACTCCAGGTAAAAATACTTCCCTTGCCCCAAATTATTAAAATTGATTTGGGTATATGCATGAAGAATGAAGAAGAATTAGGTATTTGACACGGTCACACGATCTAGATTAATAGATCGAAATTAGATTATCCAAATTTCAATTTAGATAAATTGGATTCATAATGTAGGGCTAGACCATGCACGATATGATTCTGATGCAATGTTTGATATGGTCTGGTCTATGATTGTTTGAATGCAAATTAATACTTTTTTTCTCTTCTAAATAATCTAGTAGCCAAATTCACCTACACTAAATGCACCACACTAAGTGCAGAGAAGTGAGGTATTGCGATTTCGAACCTACATCTCAGCATATCAAAATGTTACTATAGCTAACATATGAGTTGTACTTTTATAACAAGAATCCAAATCTTTATTTAAAAAGGGGTGGATTTTTTTGGTTCTTGACTTCATTTAGACAATCACTACACAATAAATAATAAGGCACAATTTTGCTTGGCCTAATTCGGTTTGTATTCTTACTTGTTAGAACTTCTCAACTAACATAAATTTTGTTACTTGCTTGCAAGAGTTTATATAAGCTTGTAAAATTAATTAAGAAGTTAAAAAAGAGTTATTCGTTTTTAAATAACCAACGAGATCTAGCGCAATTGGTTGATAGACAATATGTATCAATGTTGTAAACTTGAGCTATTGAGTTCGATTTCTGCTCATTAAAAAATAAAAGAGAAAGTAATGTTAGAAAAAACATTCTTTTGCCATATTTTTCCTCAAGTGTTCTTGAAAATTTTACCAAAATAATTCATAAGGCTCTTTCTCTCTCAAACTAATAGTTAGTTACACAAATTTGTTCAGTGTTTATTATAACTGTCTCAGCCACTCCAATTGTTCAAACAGATCAGAACAAAAAGCTCATATTATTTAGACCTTGCATGATTAGTATTTTCATTCCTCAGCAAGGACTCAATTTGAAATACCCACCTTCACAATGTCCTTTTCTTTCATCCTTGGGCTGTCACTATTTTTTGACACCAACAACAACAAACACTGGTCCATATATACATTCAATTTGTACAATTAACACTTTATTATAGTGATATCTTATATTACAGATACCAAACTTAATAAAGCAACTGCAATTATAATTGGTTGAATCTTCACTAATTATTTCCACAACTTAACACATTGCTTGTCTCAATCAAAGTGATTAGCAAGAGTCATCATTATCATTATTCAATAAAAAAGAAGATAGAGTAGTCATTAATGGCATAAGATACCGCCATGTTATTTTGAATCATATATCTCTTTCATGGATGGTGCACAACTTAACTTCATCAGGACATTCCAACCATTATTGTGAACATTATTATTAATAACAACACCATACAACTACCAAATTTAAAAGAAATATATACTATACCTACTAAACAATGTATATGAGCATCAATGCATAGATGTAGCAGTTCATTTACTCTACATAATAGGGAAGGAATAAAGGCAATGCAGCAATTCATATATGCTATAAATGGATGCATGTGTATTAATTGATGTAACATCAACAACAAAAAAATCATAGTGTTAACTTGAGTCCATAAGAAGAAAGAGCAGCCACTAACGAACGGATAGAATAATGATAAGCATAGACTGAATTGACTTACAAAATTTCACAATCTTACAAAGTGAAGAAAAAGCAATAATAATTTAGCTTGAACTATAGTACATGTCCTATATATACATAAAAAGAATTGCTAACTAACCATGCAGAAATTGTTGGAGAAATATTATGAATTATATGCTTTTTTTGCTGGACCACTGTCACTCTCTAGAATTAGTATTGACATGCAGTCATATATAGGGGTGTGAGATTAAAACATTGAGGGGTTAAAATTAGAGTAAGAGATAATTAATTATCTAGAACTGAAAAAGCAACTTCAGAAATATGCAAGCCATGGTCAAAAGCCTCAAAGACAGACAAGGAACAAGAGACATATTTTTAAAAATAATAATCATAAATGATCTTACATTTTAAGAATAGTGTCTCTTTATGTGTGTTTAAATACTATACATTTAGTTTTTGTGACCTTCCAAGATTTATTCGTGATTTATCAAGTTAAAGTAGTAAATAAACTGGAGAAAAACAAAAAAGCAAATATGAATGATTGATAACGCAAATGGGATTTGTCACAATCGTGAGAATGTCACTGATAAGAATTAGCTAGATTTCCGATCCAAAAAAATGAGGTATTTTCACTCCAAGTCTTATTAAGAGAAAATCACAATGCAGTTCAAAGTTACCTCCAAATAAGCTCTTACATGCATGAGTACATATAGAAACCCCTCATCATGAGCCTAAGATGGGCCATAAGTGGCCCCGAATTACATCATATTTTCCTAGACAGTAATCTACTTTTCTTAAAAAAAAAATGAAAATTAAAACAAAATTAGACACATTTATAACCAAACATTTTTTTTTTTTTTTAAAACATTAGACCTAACAATTATCCTAAGGTCGTGATTTGAATTTCATTTTTTGCTTTCCTCTAAGTTACTTCTTGACCCTCATCACAAGGTTTGACTCATTTAGTCAACAAACCAGTTTGACTAAATATTTAGTGAGGTTAGTGTGAATGGTTCAAGAGAAGCACAATTCGTTCACACTTTTGTAATTAATGAAGTAGAACGATCGAATATTTTGTTATGCTTTGACGAAAATTGTTTTTAAATGAATTAATTATATAAAATTGATTATGACTAAAAGTGATCGTCGCTGATAAACTTATTTGTGTTTATATACATTCATGTAAAATAAGTTGAATTATAAATTTATATGTTAAAATCAAAAGTTACAAATAGCAGTTCCAAGTAGAATTGTTTTTAGTCTCCAAAATTCATTTTTCAAAAAATTATCAAACATAATTTGATAGAGTTAGAATTGTTTTTGCCGGTTGAAAAACACTTTTAAGACATCTAAAATTGAAACAAATACCCTACCAAACATCCTAAATACAATCAACCTACCAAACATCCTAAATACAATCAACCAACTTTCTTAAAGGGTGTGAATTCTTTTTTGTTGCTTAAATATAAGGTTGGATGCGGTATGTCCCGAAAGTAATTTTTGATGCTCGTGAGTTTAGCGAAAAAGATTAACCCATCAAACTAATATATGACTTTTCATAACGCTTTCAAATAAGTCATTGATTTTATGAAAATTTCAAAAAGATTTAAGATTTTGTTAAACTTTATTCATATTATTAATTCAAAAAATACGGTAGAGACTAATTTGATAATAAATAGGTAAATATATATATCAAATCGATAGTAAATTTTTAAAATATAAGAATTTAATTGATAGCAAGTGATTAAATATATAAACCAACTTAAAAAAAAAACCTAAAGTGTACGACACAATTTTCGTTATATATGCATGAATACGTTGATGATTGTAATTTGATTTATTTTTTAAAAGTTTTATTTGGCTAAAGTTTACCCATTTAACTTCTGCTGCATCTGTCACATTTATCTCTTGCGGTAGTAATTTCCAAATACTCATGTTTGTATTTTGTATTGTGTTATAGAGCACAAAGTGTAATTTAGTTAGAGCAATCAATTGTTTTCTCTTTTAATTATTTCCATATGAATGTGTGTCTAAATAAATTTTATATGGGGTCGTGCCCAAATAAGATTTATCTCACTTATAAATATACAACTTAGATGTGCATAAATCCTAGTTGAATTGGCGAAAATATCCCACTTAAATATTCAGTTTTTTTTTTTTAAAAGTTAAATTAGTTCCATTTAAACTGATACCGAGGAGAATCAAACCTAAAACATCGAGAAAACAATTATTAAAGAAGTTGTTTTTCTTTTAATTGGGGATTTAGCCTGACTCACGTATGTGTAAAAGTTTCCAATTATTATTGTCATAGTCATTTTGTGGGTAAAAAATACCACTTAGATATAAAATGCATAGGAAAAACAATTGTGGCCAAGGTTATTTTGGACATTATGATGAAATATTTGCGTCAACGGAGTGTAGCTAGGATATAGAAGGGGGTGTAACTAACAAAAAACCATTGAGAAATCGCAATGGAAGACCCTAAAAACCAGTAATTAGGGTTTGTGATTGCGAGGACCCAGCAAGCAACAATCAGGAATCAAAATTCCAATCAACAAAGAAGAACAGAGCCTCTGTCTGTCTCTGCTGCTTTCTAGGTATTCTCTTCAATCCATGTTTTGTTTTTCAGCTTTATGCTTTTTTGTTTGTTTTGGTTCCTTTTCCCCCAAAATTCATTCATGTCTGTTTATTCCTCAATGTTACTACTGCACGCGCAGGTTTTTCACTTGTCTGTTTCACAACAGTTCTCAAAGTTTTATGGGTTTTTGTGTTTGATTGCAACCTCATCACTTCCTAATAATTGATTAAAACTATTGTTCTTTCACTGTTTGTTTGCAGAGTAGTACCATTTTTGTACTTTGTTTTTTGTTTATTTATTAATATTAATCATTTTTGGAGTTTAAGGTTTAATTTAGATTTTAATGACATTGTTTATGTGTTAATTAACAGGGTTTTGTGTTTATATACTATGAAGAGAACAATGCCATGGAGTGATGATGATGACTCATCTAATGATGAGTCATCTTCTTTACATTCAGACTCTGAAAATGATAGTAAAACTGGAGGCAAAAAATCCAAAGGTATTTTTGGTGTGCATCATCTTATAGCTATGTTGAATTATCTGTTTATGTGGAATATTTAGCGTATTTTGTTGCCTACAATGAATTCGTGTGGGATTTATAAAACACTAACAACAGACATGACACTGACACTTTGATGTTTGTACTAATTTGAGTAAATAAATTAATTGAATCTAATTGTGTGTAGTGTTGGTGTACGGACACCACACTTTTAATCTGAAGTGTCAGTGCTACAATGTGTGCGATAAGTGAAAATTGTATTTGGACAAATGTACTTACTTGAACCTAGGATGTGGATGGGTTCTTAATGTGATTATAACCCCCACAATTAGTGTTTGTGTTTTGGGTCTATTTAATAAATATCTCATCTCTAGAATCTGGATTGACGCTCATCCAAGGTATGAAACCTCGGTGTTGCAATTACCTGAAGATCATTTCTTGGCTGACATCTAATGTGATAAATCAGGAGTTCTGGCGAAAACTAAAAGTTAATTGAGTGATAGCTGATGTTATGGAAGAGAAATTGCACAATTTCTTGATGCCCCATTGTAGAAGAGATTCCTTGTTTTTCCTAGTTATTGGTGTATTGTGATCACTGTTTTAGATTTTGTTGTTGGGGATATATACCCCATCTTGACCTTCAGTTAGTGTAGTGCAAGATGGTTCATAAACAGTTGTGGTAGATACATAATGATATCCTAAATCAGCCGATAATGCTTAAAATAATGCTTTTTATCTTCACAGGAATTCTTTCAAGAGTTTCTTCGGCAACTAGAGTAGATATTTCCCAGGAGATGTAAATTAGAATATCCGGCTGTTAAACCTCCGTTAACAATATATTATTGCCTTTGTTTGACCATATTGTGTGACTTAATTAGCGTTAGTTCATAATTAAAACTGTTAGCTTCTGAAATCCATATTATGATGGCTTCATACTCATTTTCTTGTAAACTTTGACATCTTGAAAATTCTCACTAATGCCATTGCCATATGTTGCTTAGTTACTAGTTTAACTTCATGTCTGCAGGTAAATCTACAAAGCAGAAAAGTGCTCCAATTGACTTTGAAGCTCTGAAGCGATACGGCTATAAAGGCGGGCCTTCAGTCTTAAAGGTACCTCCACCCAAAGAAGATGACACAAAGAAAGATTGGTCCTGGTCCAGTGGAAAGGAAAAACGTGTCGAGAAGGAAGTTGAAGAAACATATGAAGAGAGAAAGAAAACAAGAGAGGCTCTTTCCCTAGGAGAGCAAATGCCAACTGTTCTGACTAGGAATGACAAGAAGAATCTTTCCTTTTCTCAGAAGGAAAAGAAGAAAAGGGATCTTGGTCAAGCAAGCAGGGGGAAAAATTATGTTGAAGAAGAGAAAAGGCTGTTGAGGGACAATGGAGTCTATTCTGGTTTTGATTCTTGATGCCAGGCTACAATCTACTACATTTTGTATAAAGGTCTGTGAAATGGTCTTGTGTCATTTTGTTGTAAGGATTTAGTTTAGTTTATGTCTACTATAATCTCATGTGAGTCATGCCATGTTAAATTGAAACCATTTTACGTATTAAATGACTGAGATTGATAAAATCTGACCAAAAATTATTGAGCTCATCGAATACTTTCAGACAACGCAAAAAGTCATGGTAGGGGTGGAGAAAGTTTTCTCCCTTATAAGCAAAAAGTCTTGGCAATACAAGTATACAACCTTATATGGATTACTAAAATTAAACTTCACAACATTATCTCTTAATATTGATCGTTCATAAATACACTCTTTTGATCCCTCCTGTTTGAGATGTCTGATTCTGGTACTGAATTTTTTTTAGTCAATGAAGTCTCTCCATTCTACCTAAAATAGTTAAAGCGTTATTTTTTATTTAAAATATATGGAATTAAAATTTACAGAGGGGTTCTATAAAATGAAAGAGGGATACATAGATATTCTTTTATTGAGTAAAAATTAATATTATAATTAGTGAGTTTAATGTAAAGGAATGTATAACATGATTTAATCAAATGAATTTGTGATTTTTTTATTAATTCTGAGATTTGGAAGTTTTGAATAGAGTAAAAGTGATGGAGTAATAATTGAAAATTTCTAAGGACTAAAATTGCTAAAATAAACTCACGGGGGCCAAATTTGCATGGAACTTAAAAAATGGAATATCCCTTACCAGCACCCCCCGTAAGTTTTTCAAAAATGCTCTTGTGCAATTTAGGTTTTGTAATCCGAATTCAGTTTTTCCTTTGTTATAGGGTGAAAATTTGAGTTTTTCACAAATTCGGATTTTTTCGGATTATGTAATCCGAAAACTTCAAAAAATAGGGTGCGCTATTTGATTTTTTCGGATTATATAATCCAAACATCCCTTAAACATCCTTTTTCAAGGGAAGACCAGGTCGGATTATATAATCCGAACTGTATCAGCACAAATTCTAAACATGTTTGTAACATGGATTGTCATTTTATGGACAATATTAATCTTCCTAACTCTCATCCTTCTGTTTTTGGTCATTGTTACCTGTTCTTAGTCAAAAATCGAGTTTTCGGGCTACTTGATCGGATTGCTCCGAAACTTCCCCAGAAAATCAGAAAAAATTCAAGGATCATGACTCCCTTAGAAGGGACTTCTTATGGGACTCCGCCCCTCAAAATCCAAAATTCCACTGTTTAGACTATTTTTCATTTTTTTAAATTTTTTTCATATTCTCAGAAAAATCCGAAAAAATTTGTTTGTTATGAACATTATAAGTGGATGTCCATATAGCAATTGGGTTATTGGGTCATACTATTTGCTTATTGGGCTATGTTCTCCTTGCCCATTATTTCTTTATAAATAGAACTCATATGTAACCTAATTGTACACCAAAAGAGAATAATAGAATACTTCTCTCTCTTCCTCTCATTCTCTTTTCTTGTTCTTATTTCCTTAGTTTGATAGAAGCATTAGTTTTATTTGATTTTTAGAATTTTTTGGTGGTATTTTTATGATTTTATTTGACAGGTTTTTAGCATTTTTTACTTAGTTTTTTTGTTGTTTTTAAAAGCAAAACTCAAAACTGCTGAAATGTGAGAGAGTCTGATGGTTGATTATACATAAGAATTGTCCGGATTATAAAATCTGAAATAGTGAAACATGAATTTGGATTTTAAAATCCAAACTGCACAAGGGCATTTTTTAAAATTTTACAGGGCACGCTAGTCATGCATAGGGTGCGAAAAGTAATATGTAATAAAGTAGTGAGAAAAAAACTGATCAATTAGGCACTTTGGATTTGGGAAATAAGCATTTGTTTGGTTCCACATTTTGTTAACAAAATCCCACATCCCAATTTTACTTGCACTGTGATGTTACCAAGCTATATTTTGAAGTTTTGACACCGTGATATTTTATTTTTTTAGGAACACCGTGATATTATGAAGTTATGATTTGAACAAACACCGACTAATTTTACTATCATAAAAATCCCTTAGGCCATCCTTTTCCCTTCTCATTACACTTGAATGGCAATATACATGTATGTATGGGACTAGGGTAGTAAATGCACATCTGAAGGTGTTGTGGGACATCTTTGTATGTTTAATTTGAAGATTTTCATGTCTACCAGATTAACTTTGTTTAAGAACTTATGACTCAAATAAATCATCCATCAACATAGTGAATTCAAAAGGTGGCATGGTATAAAATCTCGTTGTTCAAAATGATTGAAACTAACCCAATACAGAATGTATCAATTGAGCAATGCTATTCATCTCGAGATAATTCATCCCGGGAAGCTTTTGGCCACTTAAATTTCTTCATTTCTGGAAAACATGGAAATCACGGGTACAATTTAGGAAATAAATCAAAGTAAATAACCGTTCGGGAAATCTTTGCTGGATTTTCTGTCGCGACAAACAACATTTTCCTTATGAGTTACCAAAATTATTATTGGATTTCCTAATTATAGAACAAACAATTTCTTGATTGTTCAACTAAAAGGTTGTTACTTGTTGCATCTTATATCTCTTTGAAGTGATGCAATCCTTATGAGTTGGTCGGTCAGGCCTTTAGAAGGAAGGAGAAAAGTAACTCACTTTTTGGAGAGATCCAAAGCAAGTTGAAACAAAACTAAAATTAAAACAAAAAATGCTAATAAACAAGTACTCCGTTCAAGGTGCAGTGACGATAATATTCACGTGCAATAATGAATGTATACTCGAATGATCTCATAGATCAAAGCTAAAGATAAAACAATGCATGAGAGAATTTGTTTACATCTAAAACTAAATAATTTGTTCGCCGAAATCGGAAAACATGATATTTACGGTCATACAAAATATCCTAAAGTGATTGGAGGTTAGGTGAGTGTAAATAAAGTCGAATATGAGAGTCAATTAAATCTTTCTCAAGTCTATTGAGATCTATGAAGGTGGTGAAAGTGTTACACTGAGTCAAAACTTCGTAGAACTTGACAATTGAGCAATTTACTTATGCTCCATATTTATAGCACCAGTGAACCACGTTCTGCATAGCAATGGAAAATTTCGTGAAACTAGAGAATAAAGTTAAATGTGAGTCGCCATGTATCCCAAACAACATGAGTGTTTACTCATTACGCGCTTAAATAACCAAACAAGACTAAATTATATAGGCAAACAATGTTTTAGTCGGTAGGATTAGCGTTTATGGATAAATGCTGGTCTAGTAAATTTGTATGCACACAATCAATCAAAAAAATTATTTTACGTATTTTGATTATTCTACCTCTGCCTATGATTTTTATGCATTTCATAACTCAATAGCTTAAACACAAAAATGGATCCCCTCCTGCTATTTTCCCTCATGCGGTCCCTCCTGCACCATTCTTGTCCCTTCGATTAATCCAACGCAAGAGAAATAAAACGGTAAAAATAATGGCAAAACATGTTAAGAGAGAGAAACATTTGAGTTTAATTTTCTTCTTCACCGTCCTGCTGCTCAGACCCTATATGCTCCCCGCTCTTCTTTTTCATCTTTAACATTTATTATCTTTTTCTTAGGAGCTACAACAATTCTGTCATAATAAATAAAAGGATTATAACATTTTATGATTTGTTCTCTTTACAGTTTCAAATGTTCACATCCCAATTAAGAACATACCAATTCATACTGCAACTCTTTTACACCCCACACTAAACCAAGGAAAGTTGTAATGTTTTGCAGATCTGAGAACATAAAACATACATAATCTTCTTTTAAAAAAACATATATAATTTAATTTAGCATGTAATTAATACTTTCATCATCCATTATAAACTCTTTTAAGAACGCTGCTTTCAAAAACATCAAGAATGGATGTATAGAGCATAAATTATTTCCTCGTAATGATCTATCATTTGTTACCGCGTCGCCGCCGTTTTATAGTGGAGATGAAATTGAAAGGTCTTGTACCCTTGTGAGAGAAAATGATGTAAACGGACCTTCTTGATCGTCCCGAGATGTTTGATCTTTCTTATTAATTCTCTCTTTCAACCAATGGATTGATCCAACCGCTTAAAATAGAGCATGAGAGATGGCAGGAGAGAACAAGGCATGAGAGGATCCAGATCCCTTAAACACCCGAAACTTAAATAGTTTTTTTTTTTTTTTTTTTTTTTTTTTTTTTAAATGAAATGTA
>Ga0315914_1008278_pt1 | contig 13977 bp, 3 predicted proteins | sample MpolenodulesMG_FD_203920 | JGI IMG/M metagenome (GOLD analysis project Ga0315914, IMG submission 203920) | Medicago polymorpha root nodule microbial communities from Los Angeles, California, United States - elongated nodules | ecosystem: Host-associated > Plants > Roots > Nodule | place: USA...
TTCCATAAAGTCAGTTATAACGTAATAATATTAACAAAATTTTCAATGTAACTGTATTTCAAATTTCAATAGTTGAATTTAGATTAAAAAGTCTTCTAAGTACAACTTAGAAAGCAAAACACTGTAAAGATATTTAATATCATTGGGGCCTTTTTTCTAGAATAATGTAATACGAAAGCATAATTGCACCATTTTATATTAGAAAAAAAGATTGCACTCTATATGGGAAAATATTTGGCTAGATTTTAAAACGGGACAAAAGCTTACTATTAGAAACTAAGTGGGTGAGAGACATTCTAAACTGAACTAAAGCAACTCTATGCAATGGTTGCTGGTTAGATTTTGAGTCCTCTAAAGCAACTATATTGATCTCTGTAAATCGTTTCCTCCGGACATTCCTGCGAGTATGTTCGGGCAAGGAAAACTCTTGAAACACTGACCAAATATTTCCTGCGGATTATTGCCTAGTTTGCTTAGGAAATTTCCGCAGGTGAGTTTCCTGCGGATCCTAAAATCCTCGGGAAACAATTACCCACGAAGGTATTACCTGGAACCTTACTCCTTGGCAAAATCCGCAGGAAAAAGGTTTCTTGCGGAAATTTCAGGATAACCCGCAGAAAATTCCGCAGGAAAGTCAAGAGTTTCTAGTAGTGGAAGGATTAGATACCCTCAGCCTTTTATTGTATCTGGGATTCGCTGACTTCTGACTAACTTAATTAGATATCCGAGTCAATTCGAGAATGAGATTGACTTTTAAGTTTACTTGATTATGTCTCCGGCTAAATAAGATTAATTTGTGATCTTCACTTAATTATGTTAACAGGTCTACCAGAGATTCAAGATTGACTTCTAATATTTCTTAGTAATGTAGCCATATTAATCTGAGACTCAAATTGACTTCCGGTTTAATTAACACTTAGTTAAGTACTATCTGAATCAATTTTAGTCTTAAATTGTATTAAAAGAAGTGTCGTTCACGGTTGTTGCAAACTGAGAATGTATTATTCCGAGACTCATGGATGTTGGAAATAGCTTGTAGTAGTTGTCCACGAGAGCGAAGTCAAAGATATCACAATATATAATACAGTATAAGGATAAATGAAAAGGAGAAGTTGTTAAAAAAATGTAAAAATTAATATATAAAGTTAATAATATTTATATTTTTATAAGCCAAATTGTATTAAAATAACTCAATCTAGCTAAAGCACAAGAAGTGCCAAGGTAGTTCAGAACAAATCATTCACAAGAAAATATGAAAAGTACAAATGGAAACTCTTCCCAAGTACATGGAAGACAAGGCAACAAGAGAGACGGACTCCTAGTCCTATAAGATAAGATATCTCAGCAGCAAAATCAATCCGATATACACAACATGAAATAGAATAGGCAGCACAACAATGTGAGCACAGAACATAAATACTAGAAGGAAATTCTTCCAAGAAATTATTTTATTGCTTAAATATTAAAACATCATGTGAAACATGAGGGAGATTCCAACTTCATCTCAGTTGCTTGGTACGCAGCATGACAATCACAATCAGATCAGAATGGCCTGTAGACACGGAAATAACAAACAGGCGATGAAACCAAACTTAGCAAGCGTTAAAGGATACGATGATACAATTGAATGGATAATTAATTAGAATACCTAACTTAAAGATGAACTGATCAATCAGTTTATTTTCAGTTTATATGGGAGAACTTATGAAAATAGCTTTTTCAGTTTATTTTCATAAATTTTCCAATATAGCTTATAAAAACAGCTAATACCATACAAAAAAAAATAAAATTGAAACTTATGTAAGCTTATGCATAAGCATTTATCATAATTCATATCCCAAAACGTATTCAAATTAAAATAAAGACTCAATTTGGTTTCTTTCAAAAAATAATAACCAAATTATAAGTCTCTTAACATTTTTTATATGGATGTCAACTTGATCCTCAACTCATTATAAAAGAAGGACTAATATGTACCCAATTTGAAAATGTCAGGACTAATTTGGTATTATTATTTTTGGATATTCACCCCTTAAATTAATTAAAAATAGTAACTTTATGAAGTTGGATGAAAAATTGCAACGCACAGGAAAATGAATAGGAAAAAACCTGAATGCTGCCCTTTAATTTCGCTCATGCAATGGCTTAGAGGAGACGGCGGCGGCCGGTATAATAAGTTTGAGTGGAAGTGGGCGGGTACTAGGTTTAAATTAGGGGTATTCACGGGCTAAGTAAAAAATTCATCTGATTAAACACCAAAATACTCGCCATTTCAGTTTATTTTTTTGTTTAAATAGATTATTTTTAAACACCAAAACACCTCTGGTGAAACATAAATAGATTATTTTTAAAAAGACACATTGATTTGATTTGATCCATGAATCATTTAAATGGATTATTTTTAAAAAGATACATTGATTTGATTTGATTCAATCCAATTTGGAATTCATAACATGGGAAAAGTAACAGTATAAAAACACGCCGTAAAAATCTCCAAAACATGCTAAAAAAATTCTGATATTAGAATCTTATTAGGCCGCGAGGAACTCATAACATGGGAAAAGTAACGGTGAAATGTCAATACCTAGTAATTGGGGTTTTTTTTGCTTATGTTCCTCATTAGAAGCCCAACCCAGTTTCCTTTTGAAGAGATTATTTAAACCCTAAAACGACAAACAAAACTCAGATGCAGCGTAAAATCAACCAAACCTTTTGCTACTTCCTCCCCAAGGCACCATTCAGGTTTCTTCCTTTTCTGCTATAATAAATTTATTCACAAATTGGCTTTTTCTTTTTCTTTTTATTGCATCCAACATCATAAACTGACTTTTTTATTTTCACTTAATTTAAAGTGCTGAATTCTTATGGCTTAAAATGTTAGAGTGAAAACAATTGATCTCATCTGGATAAAAAACCCTAATTTGCAGCTTATAGGATAAAAGCTTATTATGTATAAGCTATTTTTATAACAAAAGATAAAACAAAGTTAAATTGTTTTTGTATAAGTTATAAGCTGTTGTCGTAAGCTATTTTAAGGAGGTTAAGAAAATAAGCTGAAAACACATGATCAACACATGTCATAAGTTGTTTTCATATGCTCTTCTGAATGGTCTCACAAGTATTTATGTTGGTAGATAAACTCAAATAAGCCTTTCCAAACAAATCCTAATACTCACACTTGGCTGCATGTTTTGATTGATGGCTTAATATGTCCTTGTTTATTTTTCCTGTGAATTGTAAGGAGTTTTTTTCTCTAAATTTGTTGACAGTGTAGTTAAATTTAAACAGCAGTTATAACGCTACGGGCGTGGCAGAATTTGGACAAACGGCTATTGTTCCACAATACACTATATAGTACAAAATGATGTCATAACTCTATTTAATCCTTTTAAGTGTAGTACTATACCTATTCTGCCACATCTCACATATCTCTACAAGGTTACCTTGTCTGCTGACCCCATTACAAGCCCAAATGATTATGTCATTGCAGCCATTTACAGCTTTGGGCGTCTTGCTTTCAAAACAGCAAACCAACCATTTTGGATTCGGTAGACAAAAATGAGTTTTCTTTCAATGATGTTGTATTTTATAAAGGCCTGCTAATTGCTGATCAAGACGGAGACTACATTGTATCCTTCAAGATCAACAATCCTCCTGGTGGTCACTCACATGACCGTAAGTTTACTTACTATGAGAAGATAACTACTACTGCATATAGTGTTCCAGTCCAAAATTATCTGGGAAATACCTTTGTTGTGAAATCATTCAATGATGACATATGGAAGGTGAGAAGATATGCAATTGACCGGGATAGGCCTTCTTCATATACACTCGACGTGTACAAATTGGAACTGGATGTCCAGAGTGGAAAACTTGAACAGACGAACAAACTTGAGAGTTTGGAAGACAACATTCTATTTGTTGGAATTTTGGTGATTCAATTTCTGTGCCAGCCTCTTGTTACTCCAAGTTAGAAAAAGATTCGATTTATTTTATTTATGACTATGATATGGATGATTTAGCGTTAGGGGTCTATATTATGAAAGATGGAAGCTGTCAAAGGCAATCTTTACCGATTTCCTTCAAGTCGATGCAACCTTTTTGGGTTCTGCCACAATTTCAATGGGATTGATTGATCAGTTCATCTTTTAAGTTAGGTATTTTAGTAAATGATTATCCACTCAATTGTTATTTTTTCGATAAATTGGGAGGTTTTATTACAACATTGTTGTTATATTAAACATTAATCTTGTAAATGTCATTGTTACAATTAGGCGTGTTGAATGGATATTGGTGAAATCCTGTTATGCAAATATGCTGAAATTGAGAAAATTGCAGCAAATTCTTCAACTGTGTTTGAAGTATATCAGTGGCTCTGGAGTTGTTCAGTGCCTTCAAAATAATTTATTTTGGTTTGAAAGTATGCATCTCTCACCATCATAGTTTTAACCATTTTATTCAGCATGTTGAATTGTTCATAGGAAATAAATTTAAGAGGTTAAGGCATTGTGTGCATAATGGTTGTAATTTGATACTTATGGCTATTGAGGAAAAACATATTTTTGAAGGGAGCTTGGTATATTGCAATTTCCAACTGCATATATGGTATTATACTATACTTTAAATCATTTTTGGAGCGTAGAAATTTGAAATGCAACACTCCATATATGTTATTATACTCAACTATATATGAAATGCAACTCTGTTTTTTTTATACAATAATTAAAAATGTGAATTAGGTCCGAATGACTCACCAAAATTATAACACTAAGAAATTCCAAAGGTTTGATTTAGCGATAAAAAGACAGATTTTGAATTTGGATGTCATAGATACGAGTCCCTTGTCATGTCATTAAATGAAGGTAAAAGTAAATACTTTTGTAGATACTCTTTAAACTATACGTGGAGGAGATATAGCAGGAACTAACCTATAGATAAAAAATTCCAAAAATATAAAAAGCACTCATAAATTAACATACATAAATGTAAGCACACAAAACTAACCTAACCAAATTAAGCTTAGTGTGGTCCTTTCTCTCCTACTATAGACCTGCTATTGTTCTCAAATTATCAAAACATAACTTCTCTATCGATCACACCTTAATAATGAAGTCATTGCGTGTAGATATGATGAGTTGAATGCAAAGACTCATGTGCAATTGCTTGTCTATGAATCATAAAGTATCCCTCAATCGAGCCACCCTCCCTAGTATCCTATATTTCAGTGCAAACTTTGCCAACGACGCATTCTAAAACTGGCCTTTGAATTTTCCAACACACCTTTGTCATAAGCTCATTATTATGTTCCACATTTAAGCTGTTTTCACTTGGTTTTGGTTCATGTTCCATGCCATGTGAAGAAGGTATGAAAAATGTGAAATCTCTCTAATTTTGTCACTAAATTATATGACGAAAGAATTAGAGAAAAAATCATTTTTTTTTCATTCATTAATTTCCGTTGCTAAATTTTTGAGAGTTCAAATTCCAACTCTAATAATATATTAACAATACTTATATTTTGTCGCTAAAAAAGCCATGATTATAGTTGTTAGGTGTTGTGATCTTCTTCTATTTACTTTTGTTGGGCACCCAGCCATGGCTAAGGCCTTCTATGGAAGTGAATGCTATTGCCCGGCATCATATCTCTAGACTTTGGTACTCCATCTTCTTTTTCTTTTGTTACCATAAACAAGATGGTGTAATTTGTTATTGATAAATCCAACTATGTTTGTTAATAATAATGAGTTATTAATTAATTACTTAAGATTTTTTTTAAAGGAACTAACTAATCAGTTGTTGACTTGTAGGGCTGTTCCTATGTAATTGGAGGCTCGGCTCTCGTGTGAAAATATGCCCCTAATAAAATAATATAATTTTTTTAAAAGAGCAATTATCTATTTAAAAGATCAATATTCTAATCAATAATGTAAAAATACAAATTAAGCGAATATCTTTATCAATCTTTTAGGTTATATTTTTCCTTATAGTTTGTACAAAGCCAAAAATAAGTCATTGTGAGCTTAGCTCAGTTGGTATGGACAATGCATAATATATGCAATGTCTGAGATTCGAACCCCGACCACCACAAGAAAAGTCAAAAATAAAAGGTTTATAATGTTTTTTTAGAGAATAATTATAATGTTTGTTCTTTCAAATAAAAAATTAATAATATTTGTTGTTAGAGTTTAACTATCTTATACAATAATTATGGGCCAAAAATTACAAGAAGTGTTCTAACAAAATAAGAAAAAAAATTATATTATGTTTTCATTTGTAAATATATAATCCAATATGTTAAGGATAATTTGGCTAAATTGAAGAGAGGATAAATGATCCTCAAATCCATAAAAAATAATGTCTAAATCAATACCCTCTCATACTAAAAATATTAATCAAAGAAGAAAAAGGAAAAGAAAATAAGAAAAGAAAACCTACCCGGTGACTTGTGAAACAAGTTACCACATTTTAGCACATAAGTACATGTGTTTGTAATCATAGTTGAATTACTGAATTCATAATTTTACATTCACCAATAATCACCATTCATTCTGATCTTAGTACATAGCATTCCGATATCACCAAAAAGTTATGATCTCTCTCTTCCTCTCATTATTGAGTGTAAGCATCAAACTTACACTAACATATTTGTTATCTTAAATACAAAATGTTAATTGCTCATATCCTTTTATACTCATATTCGAGATTTTAAATTGACACCATCACAGATTAGTTTTATTCATTTGTCTATGGATATCTTAATTTTCCAAAGAAATACGAGATACTCAAGATGAAAATCGAGTCGGTACATTAAAGTTGATCTTTCTGCATACATGTGATGCATATAAATAACATTTACTATATCATGAGTAAACCAACATGGTTGGATTTATCAATGAGTGATACTCTAATTCAAAAAAAAAAAAAAAAGAGGGGGTTGGATGGGGCTAATTTTGGTGACATGTAGATGTAGTGTAACATCTCAGACAACTTTAAGCATTGTCGACTGACCCTACAAACCAACACGAGTCTTTTCAGCGTGTTTTGTCCTCACTCGCACGCTTACTGGGAAAAAACTTCCCAGTAGGTCACCTATCGAAAGACTACTCCAAGTCAAGCACGCTTAACTGTGTAGTTCTTCTAGAATGGGCTACCAAAAAGAAGATGCGTCTTGTTGATATAGGTAGTACCAAACAATTCTTATAAGCCTTCCTTTAACCATTCTCATACATGCATGACCTCAGGATCCCTCTCATTCCAATGTGATTCGGTTTCTTTAGAAGCTGTCGGGAGCCGCTCATTATTGTGCCTTGTGCACCGGCGACCACTCCCCATCCTCGTCAGTCTTGGGTGTTACATGTAGGACATAGAATTATGAAGGAAAAAAACATCAATTATAGGAATACGAAACCTAAATGTATAAATATATAAAGTGTGAAAATGGATGATGATCTACATCTAGATTTATTGATATGCCAATGGCTAAACACAGCATGTGCAATTTTCATTGAAGCAGCTACTCCATACTACATCAGGTAGAACAAACTATATGGGCAACAAGAGACTAATCAAATTAGATTATTTTTGCTGACCAATCTCTTTCTCTCATAATTGGGTCGTTCTTTTTTCTTTTCGGGCCATAATCATTTATGCCTCTTTTTCTTCCTTTCCCACCTCTTTTTTCTTTATGCATATCAAACACTCAAACTCAATTCATACCTTGACCAAAATAATAATAAGCCCAATTGACATTTGTTTAAGTGAATGCCGCCAAACACGTTTCATACATAAACGATTTGATCCCATTATGGAATGAAAGAAGTCTCCACTTTTTCTTTTTTTGGTAAAAGTGGAAGAAGTCTTTTCTAACTACTAGAGATGCCTCCTATACATTAAACTCATTTTTTTATTCTTTCAGATATTATTGTAGCTGGTAGCTTCATCAAATGAATATTCTGGCTGCAAGTATCATTTCCAGGTCCAACAGGATACATATAGAGGATTAAAGCAAATTTTTATACGAGGCATTTTAAACGTTTAGATATATATTTTACTGAAATTACTAAATTTTGGTTTAAGTTTTTTTTTAGATGTTTTAAAATACAAAAATTATTTATTAAATAGTGTAATCGATTTTGTTTGATATTTACTCTTTTTTTAATTGATGATAAACTCAGTGGATAAATATTTTTTCAGCCAATATTAATTTTAGATATGGTTTTAATAATATTAATTTAAAAAAAATTGACTATTAAGCTTTTTATTAAATAAAATATTTATATCTTTTAAGGTCTAATGCAGTTGTCTTGTTTATCCTACCCTTGAGCTGGCTCCAGTCATTTTAAGGATCAAATTAACTACGTATCAATGTTGTTAATTATTTTTTGAAAAACTTACATGAATAATACCGTAAAGTATAAACAAACTTATATATTTCTCAATAAAAAAAATATATTTAATATAAAATTAAATATTACACTAAAAAAATATAAATATAAATATAACTATCTTGTTTTTTAAAAATATAACTCTCTCTTTTTTCTAAAAGAGGGAAAAAATTAACAAACAAAAAAGGAATTTATTGATGATGATAGAAATACAAGTAGTATTAAACTCAAGCTGAAATATAAAATAGAGAAGGTGGTGTAAGACATATGGTTAATCATGTGATATTAGCGAAGATCGTCTAACGGATAAAATGGGAGGGAAGAAAATAAAGGCTGACCATCAAAAAATTAATATATTATAAAAATTCAAATAATTATTTAAGTATTTCGAGTGATTCAAAAGTGTGATAGTACGACACATTGAGATAAAGACGAGGATGAGTCACATGATAATTTCATTTAAGAGTCAAAGATATTTAAATAATTTACCCTATAAAAAGTTTACATTTTTGTAGTGGGCTGAGACTGTGCCTTACCCATAGTAGTCAATCTCGGATAGCGGTGCATAGTGATTGACCCCAAAAGTGGGATAACGTAATATCGTATAGTGGTATGACAAATAGCGGTTACCGATATTTAATTTTTTTTTGGAAAAATAACATGAATAATACTATAAAGTATAAACAAACTTATATATTTCTCAACAAAAAAAAAATTATATTTAATATAAAATTAAATATAACACTAATAAAATTTGATGAGACTTCATAAATCAAAACACCAAAAAACAAAAGACAAAGGAACAAATAAAAAAAATCATAAAACAAGATAAACCATAAGATAGAAGATAGAAGTGTGTGTATTGCGGCACATGTGAGAGAAAAAAAGTTGAAAAATGTTAGGGTTTACGAAATCTTCAAAATGTCCTAAAAAGATTTAAAAAATAGGGCCAATTTGAAAAATTCCTTTAAAACCAAATAGCAGGTAAAGTGACGGTTATCCGCTTCGACCCGCTATGCCTCTATAGCAGCTAAAGCGGCTGCTATTTGATTCCGCACCGCTACGACCATTACCGCAGCGGTCCGACGCCGCTACGTGCGGCTGCTATAGCACCATTGTCGGCCATTATTGACTACTATGGGCTTACCCGAACCCAAAAGTGGCTCTGACAGCAATAGTATGTTATTATTGTGAGGTGGAAAGAGAGACAAAGAGAAAATAATGTATTGAATTAAAATATTAGAAAGATTCAAATATCATTATCAAAAGTAAAAATTGACAATATCTCTCACTAGAGTCTTGTACTCATATTTAATCCTTTTCTCTCACTAAGACGATCTACAGTTGTGGGTGCTTCACCTATTTAGCGCTTTACCTATTTAGCATCATAGTAAATAATCACCTTTATTGTGGGGTATAATATAACATTTTCGTTAGTCTTGCTTAATAAATAATATAAAATAAATGAATTTTGTTGCAATGTAATGATATAGAACTATTTTTGGGACCTATTTAATTTTATTTTTTTTTAGAAATGATAAACAAACACACAATTTTTGACACAAATTAGACACCAATGGCAATTTTGTAATTTCCACTAAAGTGCAAGGACAAAATTGACATTTCAATTCCAAAACCTCATGGAACTTGTCACGTTCCCTTTTCTCTCTCAAACTCACCGTCCCCTCTCTCTTCTCTCTCTCGCAAGCTGGTTCTTTCAAAGTCAAATTTCTACGACGGAGAAAGTGACCGAAACAGCCGTGGGACAACAAGGCAAGGCGGCGAGACAAGTCTCTTATTCGCGTTCTGGTGGTGTGTGGTGGTGTATCAGATCTGAGTGAATCTGAGAAGGAGAAGGATGGTGATGGTGGTGGTGATATGATAGGAGAATAAGGTTGAGGTGGTGGTGTGTGTGAGATCTGGTGGTGGTGTTGTGATCCAACAAGAAAGTTAAGGTGGTGGTGTGTGCTCCGAGTGGATCGGAGGAGAAGGAGAGTGATGGTGGTGTTGTTGTGAACGAAAATAAGGTTGTGAGGTTGAACAACGGCGGTCTCTGGTGGTCGGAGAAAGTTACAGATGGGAGTCTGAGAGAGAAAGAAGTCATGTGGGAGGGAGAGGAGAAAGAAAGAGGGAAAAAAGAAAGAGAGAGAAAAAAAAGAAAAAAAAAACTATTTCCTATACCGTATTTTATACTACACGGTGTCTGTAGTGTATTTTATATTTTGTGTTCAATTATCAAAACTCTTTTTTTTTAGACGAAGGGTTGGAGAAATTTGATAGTTTTATTTAATATTACGATAAATTGGATGATGTCGACGTGGATGCTCTAACACCTTTTTCTTTTTTAACCGAACACTTCTTGTTTTCATATCCAATATTTTCACGGATCTAAATATATATATCATTTGGCCATTATTATAATATACATCACATACATTATTTTTTTAATAAATCTAAAATGTAAATTTTTGTTTAAATAATTGTGACCGGAGACACTTGAATATATAAAAGTTGATGCGAATTCTTATATGTGCAAATTATTTACGTGGAAAGATAATGATACACCACGAAAAAGTCGTATGAATCCGTAGAAATTGACGTAGCAATAATTGAAAAAAGTTGGGCAATATTTTTGCTACATATTTCACTCCGTTGAAATTCATTGGTTGTCAATCCAACTCAATGAACATGGGTTGCTAGATATTGTTTGTACTTTGACCTCTCATCCAACCTCTATTATTGCCAATCAAAATGTTTCCGATAGAATAACTTCAGAATTAATAATGTAATTTAAAAAATGATATATAGAGATTTAGCGGAACATTTTATATACGGCCAAGCAGAACTATTGACTATTGATCTAAAGAACTATTGAATATTTATGATAAAATCTATCTGTAACGAGTTAAAATTCTCTTATTTTTTTACTCTCTCCATCTTTTCTACAACAAAGTTTTGAAAATATAAATATAATCATGTGATATTTGGTGAGACAAATTATTTAATATACATTTTCCTCCAAATTTTTTTATTTAATATACATTTAATTAAAATCTCTTTAATACTATAATAATGGAGAAAACAATAAAGAGAGAAAGTAGAGAGGATCCTGACTCGTCTACAAGGTAACAAAAAAAAACTCATCTATAATGTATTAACAAATATATTCTATGTTTAAGTGACTGATTTAACACATTCAATCTTCAAACTGCATGAACCAATTTTAACGAAAATTAAAATCTCCTAAGAAACATACAAATTAGCTCATAACTTACGAGGTTTTTGGGTGTGTAAAGTATATATTAGTAATATTTTGGATGCCAAAACTATTTAAAAATCTTTTTTTTCCGTGGCCCCTACATCAACCAATACAATACAGTTAATCAAAGTAGGTTTTAGGCCTCAATTTCTCATAACCATTAACACTTCTTTCTTAAAGAGGAAGGATGTTTCCCTGTTTCTAAAGAAATGTTCATGTTCATAAGAATATAAGACCGTAAATCCAATTTGATATATTGCATTGATTGATATGGAGGCCAAGAAAAAATATGATTTTGACCTGGTTGTGAAGTTTACTTGATGAATTGATTACCCACAACTTGGTGACATATAAAATTACGTACAATTCACTTCTCTATCGTTATGTCTCAAAGGACTTGTAAGAAGTGATAGAAAATATGTTTAGGGAGCTGGATAAAAAGGGGAGGGTTAGGACGTATTTATACACACTTCAACATGCAGTGTAAGATATATTTAATCAAGTCAAATGTAATTTCTTTTCACACAATATTGATTAATTAAAAGTAGTAATAGTCAAACTTTTTTTTATATATACACATATATACAATAATAAACAATTATTCTAAATATTTTTCATGATTTATAAAAAAAATAAAAAATTGTACGACTGTCAAAAGTTTTAATATTTTTAATGCATTTATTTGATGAAAATAATAAACAATTTTTATCGTTCAAAAAAATGTGTTAATATTGTTTTGAACAAGAAGTAAGAATATAGTCAAGTCAACTATAATTAAATTTTCTTACAAATGAATATTTAATCAATTCTTTGTAAAAAAATACATTTTGGTCAATTCAAGGAAACAACCAAATTAAATATAATGATAATAGTAATACTTGATGTTTCCCAGTTTTAAATATAATCGAAATGGAAATAAAAAGATATTAAACAAAACTATACTATAGAACAAAAATATATTATTTTATGTTCTTATAAGTTACAACGTATTTAAGTTGTTAAAAAAATAACATTATTCAATGAATAATATATACAAGTTACAACATTTAAGTTGTAAAAAAATAACATTCAATGAATATTATATTTTGACCGGTAATGAATTTGTTTTAGACAAGTTGTAAAAATGGTGTTACACTTTCATTAAGAGAATTAAGATATTTCTTTTTCTCTTCCGTAATTTTAATTTCATAGAAAGATTAATCAAGTGGTTGGTCTCAAGATATGGTGGCCATCTTACCCATACCCCCAAGAAGGGAGTACTCACATTGATCCCTATAACACAACTCTTTGTAAAATTTATGTGAAGCTCTGAAGTTAGCTCAAAGCACATGAGAATCATCTTAAAAGTCCATAGATTCTCCAATATTGCTTCACCCGAAAAAAGAGTTGCTTCTGTATATTGAAGGTGTGAAACCACGAGACCAAATATCTCCCCACCTTGAACCCTGAAAACAAATCAAGTGCCTCCTCATCTCAACACTCGGCTCCTTAACCATCAAGAGAAATAAGAAATATGTCGGATGATCACATTGTTTAAGTTGTTTTATTTATTGTTATGTTGAATAACAGTAACTTTTTTTTTTTTTTTTTTTGCATATTTACTCCATTGAAATCACTCCCTCCACTTATGGAACCAAACATAAATTTCTTAAAATATCTCCACTTTACCTCTCCCACGATTAAAATTTATACTCCCATCTCTCCATCGTTGAACAAAATAGAAATTTAAGTTATAGGGTCATGCTAACATATACCAACAGGGCACATGTTAGAGATTTTATAAATAGTAACTATCTATTAAGAAAAAGAATTAAAAAAAAAATTAACTCAATTTTCGATACATAAATTTTACTCCCTCCGTCTCACAAATATTGTCTCTTTAACATTTTTTTTATTTTTCTCAAAATAATTGTCACTTTACAACTAATGCAACATTTATTATTTTTCCCCACTATTATACCCTTATTTATTGAATTTCATTCAACTTAACTACTTTATTAACTACAATTAATAAGGGTGTTTTAGTAAATGCCACTAATTTTACCATTGAAATCAACACAATTAATCATTTCCTTAATAATCGAGCGCAAACATTAAACGACTAATATTGTGAAACGGAGGGAGTATCTTTTGTGGACACATGTTAGCGCTTTCCTAACTTCTAATTCTATTATCCCTTAGCCTTTGTTTGGTATGAGAGAAATAGAGGAGAGAGAGATAGAGAAGAGAAGTTGAAGATTTCTCTTGTTTGGCAAGAAGAGAAATTGAGAAGAGAGAAGAATAAATGGTGGGCCCCATACCTTTTTTGTTTCTCTTCAAAAGTGAGAAGAAAGA
>Ga0315914_1008279_pt1 | contig 13976 bp, 5 predicted proteins | sample MpolenodulesMG_FD_203920 | JGI IMG/M metagenome (GOLD analysis project Ga0315914, IMG submission 203920) | Medicago polymorpha root nodule microbial communities from Los Angeles, California, United States - elongated nodules | ecosystem: Host-associated > Plants > Roots > Nodule | place: USA...
GATTTTGCATTCCCCAATCATCATCAATGTAGTGAGCTGTAATGGTCATATACCCTTTCTTTTGGTTACTAGCTGTCCACATATCTGATGTTAAAGCAATTTTACTCCCAATCTTGTCTATGAGTCCCATAGTCTTCAACTTTTCATTTTCATAGATTTTGATAATATCACTTTTAACCATGTTTCTACTAGGAACCTTAAACAAAGGTTGAAGACCTTCTGAATATGCTCTAAACCCCAAATGATCCACTATTGAAAGTGGATACTCGTAAATTATTATCATACTAGTAAGATCTTTTCTTGATTTTTCAAGATCAAAATGGTAGTTACTTAGATAAGTAGATGACCCATATTTCTTCTTTTTTTCTCTCAACAAGATTGCCTGTCTTATATCCTTGTACGGCCTTCTTGCACAAGTCTCATAATGTCTACCCGTCAAAGCCTTGCTGCAATAATTACATACAACTGTTTCCAGTCCATTAATTATTTTTCTTTTGAAGTGGTTCCAAACAACTGATGTCTTTTTTCTTTTGCCATCAGCAGTCAATTCACAAGCATCAACATCTGCATTAATAGGAGGAACATTATCAGTTGGGGGTTGAGATTGATCTCTCTCAGAATCTCCCACATTATCACCATGAGTGTTTTCAGGTTGTGTGGGAGAAGAGTTGTTGTTAGGCTCCGTTGTTTGAATGATTCCTTGAGGAGTCCATCTAAAAATAATACAATTATTAATGGTTGATACTTTGTTTAGGTTCACATATGAGCAAAAATGATATATAATAATCAAGAATATTAACTAATATTTTTTATAAGACAAATTATTTGATTACTACGCAACACAACTAATTATATACACACTCCCATATTTCTAGATTACTACAAGGTGGATGTGTTTTGTGAATTGTGATAGTTTAAATTTTCTATAGTATAGGCCACAACTCTATATATGCATTCTGATGGTAGATAGGATCTTTATGTCTATATATACACACTATAATATTTCTAGATTAGATGATATCTATTATCATAACACAAGTAGCACCGATGGAAAAAGAGTACACAAAAAATTCAAAGCAAAATAGCTAGCCCATGATCAAAACATGAATTATGAAACATCAACTTGATTTCTATACTTATAAGACCATATTATATTCATATAGATTAGTAAGGTATATTCAAACCTGTTAAGAAGCAAAAAAGAACATGACTTAAATGATTATATCTTGACATGGCCATAACATATAAGTGCCACGACAAGCCAAACTCCAATAACAACAAGACAAAAAAATTAACATAATCCCTTCCAAACATAACAAATCACCTAACAGAGATAAAATCTTGATAATCAATTAGATAAGATACATGATTAGCAAATGAAGTTACATGACTGTTCTAAGAAGAACAGACGTGATCACTGATCAGTAAGCATTGGGAGAAAGATGCAGCGGCAGCCGGCAGCAATTCTTTAGGTTTTAGGTTTAGGTTTAGACACTTCTAAAAAAATATTTTGGTTTAAATACTTGTAAAAATGTTACAATTAACTAATTAATTTTAGAGATATATAAATTTAAATGTATAATATTATATTTATATATATGCGGGGTGGGCTGGGCATTAGAGTGCCCGTACCCGCGCCCATGCCCATTCAAGTTTGCGGGTAATTAACTGAGCCCGTCCCCATACCCATAAGTGCGGGTATTTACCCGCCCATTGCAGGTATTTTTTGTGGGTGCCCGATGGACTTGGGTCGAATTGCCATCCTACATTATGCTTTCTTCTTAAACCTCAAGTTTGTGTTTTCATCATTTTTTACAAGTTACTTTGCAATAAAACTTTCAAACATTTTCTGATATGTATTAAGTTTTGATTTGTTTTCATTGCTAGATTCCTGAGTATGGATTATTCTTAAATATTCTTTGGTTTACATATTTAAATTCATGTAATTAACTTCCTTTTAAACATTTAAGCATGAATTCATTTTTAGTTTCTGTTTAACTAAAGACAACAGTTATTTTTTCTTAGTATTGCATTTGTTCAATTTTTACCATGAAAATTGTATGATGCTTGAATATCAACTTGCTCCATCCTAATTAGGAATGACCTAAATGTGTTCCTGTAATAGATAGATGTAGGAAAAATTGTCAATCAAGTGCAGTATATAATGTTAATCAAGTCGTTGAACGAGCCCAAAATAGGTTTGTTTCAATGTGGAGTATGCAAATTAGGAATTTTGCATAGATTCCTAGATTGGGTGCAACAAAATGAAATTCCTAGAGGAATTAATATTCCAAAACTAACAAATTTTCTAGTGAAAGTGGGGGATACATTATAGAATACATTGCTAGGTATTGCACATAGTTAAGGATATTTGACAATGATGAAGCCCTCAAAGTGAGTTTTTCCGACTCCTTGATACAGAATTTTTAGATTTCAACTTGTAATTTAAAGATTTTTCTCTTTTAGACTTTCATGATGTCGAAAAAAATTCATATTTAATTCTTGTTTTGTTAAAAAAAATCTAATTTGCTTGGAGGGATTTTTATAATATTCTACATATTTTTGAACAATTTCATTAAAAAAATACAAAGATTATACATGAGTTGATTTAAAAATAGGGATCAAAAGTGGTCGAAGAATTTTTTTAGAAAGACCCAAAAACAAATTAGTTCATAAAATAGAACATTTACTAGCAAATTAGTCTGTAAATTATATCACTTATTATTAAATTAAACGCTAAATCTATCAACGTCATTCAAAATCAAAGTCCGTTTTGCCTATTCACAAATTTTAAAAATGTAAATATACATGAAAGTAAGGATCATGCTCACCAACGATGGGTGTTAAAGATAAATAAAAAAATTTGGCAAGATATTGCAAAAGTTATATCAGCTAGTACAGTAGGTTTCAACTATAAACACCAACTATATTATATATATGTATCAAGTTATAATACAAAAGGAATGTTCAGATTATGGTCTTCTTCAGAGATTGAAACTTCTTTAAGAAACAAACGCTTGGTTCACAAAACAGGTCAGCTAAGAATACCTTAAAGAAATTAATTATAGACAGATTTATTATTTGGAATTGATAGAATGAAAAAGTTGATTACACTTAGTGTAAGATACACTATAGTATATAATGATCTTAACAAAGCTAACTAATTCTAACCAACTTGCAATTAATTCTAACCAACTTGCAACTACAATAACATACTCCAACTGACTCTAATCAAAGTAATACATCTATACGACACAAGCATTATCATGCATACAACAAATCATGACATCTATGAATGCCTTACAATGGAAAAATTATCTCACCATTAACACTAGGAAATATGACAGGATAACAAGGGACTTGAAGTTGAAGAGAGGAGCTTCTCATTTCTGGTGTGAGGAACTCATAAAAATGATCTCACCACAATAATTATTGAAACGCGAATATCTCCTTCATGATAATCACAAACCCAGGAAAGTGAATCTTCAGGCGGGATTAAGGGTGTTCAGAACCGAACCAATCCAAGAAAAAACTACCAACCTATTCAAAAAAAAAGAAGCAAAAAATCGATATTTTCTGGATGTGTTTGGGCCATCTAGAATAAGAACCGTCCAGTTCGGATCAGTTTTTGGTTCGTAACTTAAGAACCGGACTGAACCGAACCACATTATGTCACATTATGTTATAATTGCATGATACTCTATCCGTTTCAAATTATATGACGTTATTGGCATTTCACATATATTAATAAATGCAATTAATTTTGTGTGGAAAAGAGATACTCCTATTATGAGTTGTTTTATAAAATTATTCTTAATAAATGAAAGAATTGAAAAATGAGAGACTAATAAATAGTCAAGAATATAATAGAAAAAAATAACATTAATACTTCATTGGTATTATAAATGGACATATATTCTAGGACAAATATTTTTATCCTAAAATCACTTATAATTTGAGACACATGGATTACTTAACTCATATAATTTTAAAGGGAATATTAATGATTTTATGCGTCTAGGAGTTTTTTTCCTAGTGTTTCTAAGCACTACTATCATGATAAATAAAATAGAAGCTAGAAATAAATGTTTATAGTTGGAGTGTACGTTTATTGTAGTTTCACCGCATAAACAAACATAGACTTTATACTATTATATAGAAAATTGTTGTTCTGACATACAATACTTCCTAATAACATATGGAAAGTCCTTAAATGCCTTCAGCGGTAGTTAACTACCGTTGAGCATTCCGGCAACAGTTAACTGCTGCTAGTGTCAGCGGTAATTAATTAACTGTCGCTCATCTGTTATGAAAACGGAACAGACATAGGAGTTTCCAAAACTCCATTGTTGCGGATCGAAGTTCAATAGGTGCCAAATTTCCCAATTGTTGCGATTCAACGTCAATTACGCTCACAAAATCAAGTTGTTACCATCCTATTACATTGCAATTTTGTGATTGATTTGTTAGTTTTTTTGGTTAAATTGTCACATAATTTGGTTTTGTTGATTTTATGATTAGATGTTAGATTAGAGTTTAATATAATATTGTTGTATAATTGTTAGGTTTAGGTATTGATTTTATGATAGTTTAGGTTTAGGTTAGAATTGTTGTTAGAATTGTTTAGGTTTAGGTTTAGGTTTAAGTTTTGATGATAGTTTATGGCATTGTTGTTTAGTTTAGGATCACCAATTTCTCTATGTAGATATGTCTCTGAATCAGGTTCAGTTGAACAAAAAGGAGGGTGATGACAAGAAGAAAGCAAAATCGTCTGTGACTTGGCACGAAATCGAATGTGATGGTTCCGTAAAAACGAAGGATTCGAAGGTGCCGATGTACAATCAATTGAGGTTGAGGAGGAGCGCGAGGACATGCTATTTTGGTCCTCAACCAAAAGCAGGTGTCCCAGGGACTAGCGACCCAATTGACTTGAGTGACGAGGAAGATGCTTGAATGTAGTGGCTTGTAATGCCTTTTGGATCTTTTTTTTTATGTTTTTTTATATGTCGCGCGCATTTTGCTACATTTTCCTTGACATTATGGTGCTTTGAATAAAATCGCGTTTTGAATAATTTCAATTAAAGCCGCGTTTTGAATAATTGCGTATTTGAATAAAGCCTGATTAAATCTAACGTGAATTCGAATAATTAAAATTGCGTAATGAATAAATAAATTTGAAAAGTGAATAAATTAATTATCGTTCCATTCAAAACAACATGTATTATGCAGAATCAACTATATATGTTTTCACATCAAATTCTTTCATATAAGACGGGTCGTCACGTAAAGAATGAGGTGCATTCTGTGACACTCATCTTATATGAAGGAATTCGATATCATAACTTATATAGTTGATTCTCAATAATACATGTTCCTAAAAATGTCCTACCATACATTACATTACATTCGGGTTGCACCTTCCAACTACAAGAATTGTCTTACCTCTGAAATGGTAAATTCAAACTGGCTAAACACCATCACTCAAGCATTCACTCGGAAGTTTTATTATTCCATTCAAAAGATTAAATTCTTGTTAGGCTTGGTTTAAATTATGGTATTCAAGTGTCAAAAGAATGAGGTGCATTCCTTGACACTTCAATACCTTCACCTAAACCAGCCTAACAGGAAATTAATCTTTTGAATGGAACAATAGAACTGCTAGATGAAAGCTTGAGAACTGGCGTTTAACAAGTTTGAATTTCCATTTCAGGGCAAGATAATTGTTGTAGTTGGAAGGTACATTCCCTACCTAATCACGATCTCTACCTAATCACGATCTTCTGACAGAATCCGACTATAGATAATATCTTCAGTTGATCTTAGCAACGTTACACACATATCCATCCACTAGAACATGTTGTGCTCCCACAACATGCTCCTCACGTTTTCGTCGTTTGTTAATTCCACCCAACTGAATGATATTCTCGCCTCGTTGAGCGTTGGACGTTTATACCGAACGTATTCCACCCTCCTTGTGTCTCCGGGGTTGACTCATTGGTTGAATTCATTCAGTTGATCCTTGAGACCTATTAATGTTACACCAAGGCACCGAACCTTCAATCTCTGAGGTTCTCGGCCGTTGAATTGTGCATGAACGTCGAACATATCGGCCATTGCTTCAAATATACACAATAAGAAATTAATAACAATCAATGAAAAACTCATTCAAATATTTCATCAAACACTTGAAGTTCAAATTATACATAAACCCTAAAAATCATAATTATAACCCTAAAAAATTTATAAAATTCGGAAGAAAAAAAAATAAATTTAAGCAACATAACTCCATTATAACAAGTATTCATAATATTTGTTAATAGCATTTCAGATCTACAACATAACTCTATTAAAAATAATAAATTAAAAATTAAACTACAACTAAAATTATAAACATATAAACATATATACTAACTAAAAATTATGACAATAGCCTAAGTGATTACTTACTTGTGATTTAGTGGAAAAATTTTGGGTTGATTTGGTAGAGTTTTTTTTGGAGAGAGTGAAATAAAATTGAAATTTTGAGAGAGAGTGAGTGATGAAAGAGTGTCTGGAAGTTGGGTTTTGACTTGAATATGTAACTCACGCAGCGGCAGTTAACTACCGCTGGCACCAGCGACAGTTAACTGTTGTCGGATTGCTCAACGATAGTTAACTATCGCTGGGGGCTTTTAAGGCATTTTCATGTGTTATTAAGAAGTATTGTATGTCAGAACAACAATTTTCTATAAAATATAGGGATGGCAAAACGGGCCCAATTCATCAGGCCAGCCCATTTAGCCCGCTATTTATGGTGTGCTGAGTCGAAGTTTTGAACTCGTGTTATATAGTTGGTTTGTCCCGCTTAACTCGTTGAAAAACGGGGCGAGCATGGGGTTGGACGGGGCAGACCGCTTAACTCATTTTTCTTTCTTTTATTAGAATTATTTTATCATTTTGGATTTATATTGATTGTTGGATTTATTTTAGGATTTGTTTTATGTTGGCGACTTTTCCTTATTTCGCAATTAAGTATGATGTTGAGTTTGACAATTTGTTAATTATCTTGTTTTTACCATAAATTTATTTGATGTCTATTCTTTTATATTTTTTTCATTATAAAAGCAACTTAGTTTTTTTGTTACAATTAAGTTGTAAAAAATTGCATTAAAAAAAGTTGTTGTTTTTTCCTCTAAAAAAAGTTTTTTTGTTTGACGGACCGGTCCGCCAATTTGTCTGTCCGCCACTAAATGGAGCGCGGTGAGATTTTAAACCCGGTCACATAATTTAACTCGTCTCGTCTTGTCCCATTTTGAGCTGAGCAGGCTTATGCGAGGCGGGCCTAAACGGGATGAGACCGCCCACTTTACCATCCCTAATAAAATACATGAAGGGACTTGACTCCAATGTAACCATTCATTACTCAATAGTTGTTAATGACCAATTATCCTCACAATTACTTAAAAAATATTATATTCTATATTTTTTTTGTTGATCAAGATTTATTATCTTTTTATTTTTTGGCTGTACAATGTATTCTATCTAATAATATTCATTTTGGTCCTCTTATATTTAGTGTCTCATGATCATTATATATATAACTTATTGCTTATATTCAGTGTCTCATGATCATTATATATATAGTTTTTGATTGTGTTCATCATATCTCACAAGATACTCTTAATTTGTCGTAATAAGGATGAAAACCAAGTTGTTTGTCTCTGCGTGCTTCTATGCACTACTTCTCATATTTCTTGTGGCAATTATGCCTTCCGAAGGTAAACAATGTATATATACAAAATAGTTTTCATATATGCACAATCGTTTTATTTTTTTATATCTAATAAGCAGTCTTTTATATTTGCAGCCGGTGAAACAAAAAAATCAAAGATAAATATTGGGGTACATGGATATGCAAACTGGCTAGGCAGAGGTACAGTATTGCAAGGAGGCGATAGAAACACAGATGAGTGTGGTGGTGGGAGTTTTTTCCTGACTTAATTGCAGTTTTAGCTGCCTAACTTTTCTAAAGTTGTGATTTTGGTCCCTTAAGAAAAAAAACTACAAAACTGCCCCTTAAGCTTTGCATCTGTGGCAGTTTTGACCCCCAAAATCAATTTTGACTCAGTCTACGCTGACGTGGCACCCTAAGCGAGATGCTACGTGTTATTTTTTTACCAAAAATTGGTCTTGGGAGTCAAAACTGCTACAGTTACAAAACTTAGGGGGCGGTCTTGTAGTTTTTTTTCTTATGGGGTCAAAATCGCAACTTCGTGAAAGTTAGGGAGCGAAAACTGTTATTAAGCATTTTTTCTTTTGTTTATATATCTATAGAAAAATATTTATTTTCAATTTGGGAAATGGAAAAATCAAATATTAACTATTATTGTGCATATTGGTCGGGCTTAGGTGCAATCTGGAAGGGCAACGAAGTGGAAAGCAATGACGGGTGTGGTGATGGAATGTGGAATAGGGATCAAGGTATTACTAAGGGCACAGGATGGTGGGCTGGCAGTGGAAAAGGGGGTGGCGGTGGAAAGGGTGGTAAAGATGAAAAAGGGGGCGGTGGTGGATACAAAATACCCATTCCCAGTATAGGAAAAGGAGGTGGTGGAAAAGGAGGAGGCAATGGAAAAATAAAGAACTTTTCGATGGGTGGAAAGGAGACCAATGATGGAAAAGGGGACAGTGGTAGAACTGTTAAAAAATATTTTTACAGTAGTAGAAATGGAGTTGACAGTTAGGGACACCAGTCAAGTGTGGGGAAAAGCCTCCATGGAAAACTAGACTGATATATTTGTAGTATGTATTCATGTCCCGTGTGTGTGTGATGTATCCATGCCACACTATATTAATGTTGTTATAAATGTAAAATAAATAATGGACCCCATAGTTTTAGCATGAATCAAATATAAGAAAAATAAATCACTAGTTATTATTTTATATGATTTTAGTTAATTATTGTGATGTTTTCGTGTGTATTAGGTCAATAATAATTGTGCATATTTATATTTAATTAGTTCTTTCTGTTGTCTTTGGTTTTTTGGTACAATTTATTGTTCTATTTAACTATTTATGGGTTGGACCATAAATAAGGTAATTAAAACCGGACTGGACTGGCATGTTCAACAGGTTGGACCAGGAACCGTGAGTTGTGTCCAGTCCGATCAGTGCTAAAAATCATCAAGTACCAAAATCAGTCAACAACCGGGAAAAAATTGAAAAAACTGGTGGTTTAATCGTTTATGTGGGTTGGACCGCTTTTTAATTTTTAAGAAAAAAGAAGAAAAGAAATTGATGCCCTTTGAAGAAGGTACCTAGATTTCATCTTCATTCTTCTAAGTTTGAAGATAGTAGAGAAATAAAAATAGAAAGTAGAAACATTCTTATTTCTCTCTTATTCTTTGATCTTTTGCTAGTAGAAATTGGATTTAATTTCAAAGGTGAGGAATGAAGATGCAGAATACAGTACATAGGACCCGTTTGGATTAACTTATTTTAGAACTTATATAAAACAGCTTATGTAAATAAATAAGTTTTTATGTATTATTTATAAGTTTTTAAGGTTGTTTATGAAAAAAAAACAGTTTATTAAGATACGATTTTTGCTAGTGAGAACTTATAAATTAAAATAATAGTTTATTTATTTACATAAGCTATTTTTCATAAGCTCAAACCAAACGGGACGATAGTAAAGGTGAGATGGGAGATAATGCAGCGGCGCACACTATAATGAGATTAGGGTTGTGTATTACCAATATGAAAGTTTTGGGCTTGGAGCAATTTGACCCGATAGTCATATACTTATGTTTTCCTACATGGCTTTGAAGTATTGTTTCCTATTCTGAAAATTGCTCTTCTCCCAATCAAATTTGCTCATTCCCTCCTCAAATTGCCTAAAATAACCCCAACATGAGTTATCGGTGCCATCAACGTGAGTTAAGTCACGTTGAACCAACGTGAATTATGTTATGTTTGGTGTCTAACGTGAGTTAACTCACGTTTCACAATGGACGTGTATTTCATTTTATCCAACATAAAAGTCCAATACAAAGGTAACGTGAGACCTCTTTCTCAATTGTTATACATAACCGAAGTGCATTCTCCTTGGTCAATGTATTGCCCTTTTTGTTCATGTGGCCCCACAACAACAAACCATATGACACATGTACACGAATAACGGAGGAAACAATAGGAGATGGCATGATTAACTTGGAGGAGGGGGAAATGGGTTGGGAAAAGGAGCTATATAAGCTAACGCAAAAGAAGAAAACGTGAGTTAAGTTACGTTGGACATCAAATGTGACCTAACTCATGTTGGCTCAACGTGACCTAAATCTTGTCGATGGTACCGAACATGAGTTTCATTATGCTGGGATTATTTTATGCAGTTTGAGGTGGAAATGAGAAAAAGTGTTTGGAAGAAGAGCAATTTTCTCCTATTCCATGTATTTCATGCGTCAGAATTTTGTGTGTGAGCATTTCATGGGTCCCATTGCATTTAGTGCTTTATTATGTTTTTTTTCTTAAGGAAGTGCTTTGTTATGTTATTATAAAAAGAAAATGGTTTGTATCTTTCATATACTTATCAAAATTATTTTTTTTTTGAAGGGATATCAATTTATATATAATTATTAATAATATTATTTCAAATACTTATTTTTATAATTTTTAGTTTTTAAATCATCTCTTAAATTTGAGGGATGATCAAATTTTAATAGTGTGAAATATGAATTTTTTTTTATAATTGTTTGATATATATATATATATATATATATATATAGAAAACATGTATTTGATTATTATCGGTCAAACTCCGGTCCGATCTTCAAACCTTGAACTCATGAGTTTACCGGTTTCATCTCTAGTCCGGTTTTGATTACCTTGTATATTAGTAATATTGCAATTAACCATTTAGGTTGGTCTAGTGGTATTGTCTTAGAACTTTGAAGTGTGCTCCTCATCAAGGTCTCAATTCAAATTGACTAGTTTAGCTTCTTCAAATCTAGTTTAACTTCTTAAAAAAAACTAATAATGTGATTAAATCTATTATTATTCAATTATAAAAAAAAAAGTAATATTGCGATTCATTTTATTGTTATATGTGTTCTTGCTATGTAGTGATGATTTTATGCATAAGTATTCAATTTAGGGATCGATTTAAAGTGTTGCTATTATGTTTATTTATTTTGTTATTGTAATTATTTTCCAAAATTGATAGTATTGGGTACCTTATGTTAAGCTGGTTTTTTAAACCAAAAAATTAGCTTAACATAAATTGCAAATCGAACCAATTCAAATTGAAACCTTCAAAAAGTCGTGTTTGGTTTTTATGTGTTCGGGTTAATTTTTCACTCAACCGTGCGGTTTGGTTTGTTATTTTTATAAGGCACCCAGTGATCGAGGAACAAACAGTAGATCTCACACCAACTTATAGTTGGTCTTGATTTATGTATGTTCTATTATTTCTATGATGTTAATTGTCTTAGTTATTAGTAGCTAAGCTTTTAGATTGATTAAGCCATGAGATGAATTTGTTGTAATCTGTGAGCATGTAATTTGTTAAGAACTTTCTTTGACATCAATGTAAACCTAGTCTTTATTCATAATTGTTTATGTTTAATGTTTTTCATATGATTTTGTATGACTACTAGCCCTACCCTCTGAGTTGTATGAATTGATGTTACAATTTAATTGACTACTAACCATAGTTGTTACATATGAAATAATGATTGTGTTTAACTTTACATATTAGGCTAGAGATAGAAAATTTGTGAGTTATGACTTTGACCATCTCCCGGTACCTATTAGGTATCCCTATTGGAGAGAATCTTTTTCAGGGTCTTATAAGACCCAAAGTCTTATTTAAGACCCCCACTTTTAAGCGGGGCCCTCACTATTTTAATATTAAAAAATTTAAATGTAATGATATAAAGTTTTTGATAGTTGATTAGTGGGAACCATTTAAGAATTTTTTGTGGGATGCTGGGTTGGAGGGATTGAGCTCTTATTAGGTACTACTATTAAAAAATTATTAATAAGTGATGTGTACACGTGAGACCCATTTAAAAACCCAAAAATGGGTGTCTCCATTGTGGATGCTCTTAGGGATTAACGAACTAAAATATGCTTCTGCGGTTAGGAATTGACTTAAGAGATTATAACCTAGAAAAGGGTTTTGACTCAAGAGATTGATCAAAATTATTAGGTTAATCCGTCATAAAACTAGGTGATCATTGAGAGAGAAGAGGAGCAAGTTATTCACATTGCGCAATAGAGAATTCAAAGGCTTGATCAGCTGTTTTTAATCTAATTTTAAAATCAAATTAATTATTGTGTTATAATTTTTATGCAACCAATCCAATTGCCTAGGGAAACCCCCTAATTTAACATAACCTTTAAGTTAACGATATTGTTGAGTAGAAATTAACAACGGTCCTTGTGGATATGAATTTTATTATTACTTCGATAGATTTGGTACGCTTGCCAAATACCTATTAAGTTTTTGCACGATGTAGTGAAAAATAACAAACTCTAGATTATAATGTTCCTTTAGACATGCCACGATGGACCTGTATCGTGACACGATTTTTCCAATAGCTTAAGCTTCCAAAATCTTCTTAAAATATTGCAAAACTTGCCCTTTTCATAGCCATATGACCTCTTAACACTTTTGACAACTATCAGCTTATTTCATCATGTAATTCATGAAAAAGACTCTCTAACTTGCTCAAAAAGGAATAAAAACAAACTGGAAACTGAAGGTGAGAAAAACACAAGAAGGGGGGTTGAATTGTGTTTTCTTTTTCTTTGTTTTTCCTACTGATGTCACAGTTCAGAAGCAACTGACTATTAGCTTCTAAAGTAGTGATCAAAGACTTAATGTGCAGCGGATAAAAACATAGCAAGAGAGAGAGAAGAAAGACACAAAGCAATTATACAGGTTCCTTCCACAAACCGGAAGTATTCCTGTCCCCCTTGCACTTCCAAGGAGATTTCACTAACAATGTAATATCAAATTACAAGTACTCAAGCACACAAGCAAGATATTTCCAATGCTCAAGCACACAAGCAAGAGACTTTCCGATGCTCTAATACAACTAGAAGAAACTTACAAATGCTCAAGCACACAAGCAAGAGACTTACAAACAAACAGATTTACACATAAAATTGTTTGAGTTTGAACACTTGATATACAATCAGTGGTGTTCTCAATACAAATCAATTACAGACTCTTTAGACTCTTGAGACTATAGAATTTCTAAAATGTGGACAACTCTTAAGAAATTCTAAGTAACTTTGAAATGCAAACAAAAACAGAGTATAAACTATGAGATGTTTAGAGAGTCTAGCTTTTGTATGCGTGTATTGTTTTCTATGTTGTTCTTTTCAACTTGAAAACCTTCACTCCTTTATATAGTGGTGTGAAAGAGATGTTGGAGAACAGCCAGCATGCATGCATAAAAGAGTCTTTTGAAGTTTGTTGATCACCAATGATCTTTTGCTTGATATGGGTATTGTCCTATGAAGGATCAATTTCAAATCCATTCCTTGTATGAGGGAACATTTCTGCAGGCAGAGCTGTTATCCTTGTCTTGTTGCAAAGCACGACCAAAGTAGTGGAGAAGGTGGTTGTACAGTTCGTACACTTGTCCTTTTTCAACGCTCTTGAAGAAGTAAGCATCTAAGGCTTTGAAAAACATTTCAAGACCGTTGTTCCACCTCTTTAAGTCTTTAGCAACTCTTAGACAAGATAGAAAGAGATTCCAGCTTTGAGTTCTTCAGCTCCTGATGGACTTCACCTTCTGGTGATCTTGCTTCTGATGAGGCGCTTCTGATGAACTTGCTTCTGATGACGTCATCACTTCAGGAGCACTTTGTACTTCAGGAGCACTATTCTTCAGACGCTTCAAGCTTCCTTTTTGTTGATTCTTTTGCTCTCTTTTGTTCTTTCAGAACCTTTTAAAGATATAAAATTTTGTCTATGGTCCTGTACA
>Ga0315914_1008282_pt1 | contig 13974 bp, 7 predicted proteins | sample MpolenodulesMG_FD_203920 | JGI IMG/M metagenome (GOLD analysis project Ga0315914, IMG submission 203920) | Medicago polymorpha root nodule microbial communities from Los Angeles, California, United States - elongated nodules | ecosystem: Host-associated > Plants > Roots > Nodule | place: USA...
GATTATCATATTTAAGCCTTTTAAAAATATTTTTTAAAATTTAATATTAGGTGGCACGCCACGTGGCAAAAGTTGCACAGTCAGCAACTGCCACGTGGCCAAAACCATGCCAAATCAGCTGAATAGTGGGGCCAGGGACCTTTTTCAAACAAAAAATATTTTACAGGGATGTAATTCAAAAAAATTTTTTCACAGGGACGGTTATCATATTTAAGCCATAATCAAATTATGTTTTCCCCAACTATTCCTTTTTTTGGTAGAACTAATTAATCCCCAAATCACAACAACTTGGTTTCTCTAGGGATGGCAAAAAGCGCCAACCCGCCCCATCGCTCCCCACCCCGCCAATAACCCGTCTAAAAAAGAGTGGAGCGGATCGGAGAAACTAAAGATGTAGAGTTGAAAATCTCACTCGTCCCGTTTTATGACGGACCAGTGGGTTGGCGGGTGGGCCATCAATGATTTTTATTAAAAAATATTAATTAGAAACTTCACATAAATAATGTAAAAATATATAAATTTAACGCCAATTTAAGGAAATCTAAATATATAATTAAGGACTCCACTAAAAAAATGAAAATAATCATTCAAACATATAAATTACATAATCTAAAATTCTATAATAAATCAATAAAACATTTAAAATAAAAATTCCATTAGTTATCAATTGACTAACTCTTAAAAATATGAGGCTAAAATCATGTAACTAAATTGAGGAAATTAATTGAATTTTTTTCCCAATATAGAAAGGAGAAAATTGAAAAATTAATTGTTACATATAAATAAAAAGAAGTGCAAAATAGAGTTGATGACAGAGTATCATATGACCTTTTTGGCTATATTTTTAGTACTTTTCTTTGCATTTGAAGACCAACAAGATGACAGTTAGAGGAGTTGTTGATGGTTTTAGGAACATATTGTATTATTTTCACTCGAGTCGTTGTAATTCACTTTTATCCTAGATCATGCAACTCCATAGGTCTTGTGAGTGTTTGTAGTGCGAAATCATGTAAATCGACAAATACAGACCTCACGTTAAGGATCAAGGATATGAAATTGAAGACCAATGGTTCCTAGAAGGTTTTTGAAGACAATACAAAGTGAAGAAAATTCATTTCAAGTTCCTAGCAGTTTCCAGACGGAAAAACAATCGAAAGCGGGTCGAAAACGCAAGAAATCGCATACGAGAGGCTGCCACAAGTTCCTTTGCGCTTGGCACATGCGCCCTTGCGTCGGAGGCAACATTTGATACTGCCTTGGGCGCCCCTGTGCCTAGCTATATGCACCCGACTGCGGCCAGAATTGGCAGTTTGCTTGTTTTCCGACCACGATAGGTGGAAAAAGCCCAATTTTCTTCCCTTAAACCTTAAGTACGTAATCATTTACTATAACTAGAGACCCTTGTAGGCATTATTTTTCATTCAGAAAGCTAACAGTTCAAGGCAAGGGTCAAGCATCAGAGATTCAAGGCAAGATTTCTTGCTCCTCTTGTTCTCTCTAGGGTGTATTTTCCCATTGTTTTGTTATGATGTTTGTTGTCATGAGTAATTAAACCTCTTTGATTAGGGTTCTAAGATGAACCCCTTCTTATTTGTTGGATTCTATTAATAAATTTCACATTCAGTTAAGATTTTTATATTGTGTTTGATTTAACTCTTCCTTACCCGTTCTTAATGCTTTTTTAACAGAGAATCCATATTGGTAATCTTGAAGATTGATCTGTAAGGTATTAGTAGGCCTGACTAACCCGAGTTTACTTTGAGGAAAAAAAAAATTTCTTCTTTCTTTAAATTTTCAAAGTTACATTAACTACTTTTATTTTTATTATATATACTCTTATTTCATCAATTATTTTGGACTTATATTAATCAGAGAGATATAGAATGAATGAATAAACAGACCAATAAAAAGTAAAAAATAGTAGTCTATGTATTGCAATAAATATGACAACTTAATCAAATGATTTACACATGTAAACAACATTGCTAGAGTTATATTAGTCTATGTAGTAGTGCGTAAGAATACTTTTACTTATGAAATAGTATTATTAATCATTTATTCATAACATTTTGGAGCTATAATTTATAGTATAAGAGAAAGAAAATACACATGCATCTTTCTATCCTCCAACCAATTATTATGGGTAATTCCGATTTTTAACAAGTTGTTACAAGAACAAGGATACAGGTATACATTACAAACACAAACATAAATAGAAGCTACAAATACAAGTAAGTTCTACACCTAATATAGATCAATATTATAAAATCGTCTAAAACTCCAATGATGATTGATGTTTTTCTGGACCGGTCACAAGACCACTCACGCGGCTATACGTGTACAATAATACGCCGCCTTAAGGCTACGCACCAAAAGTAGCACGCCAACTTGCCAGCGCCGTGCCACACAAGAGCACGCCTCCTTGCCAGGATCACGATACACGTGTCCTTCCCCGCTCCTAATCACGCACTGCTCGTAACGGTTATGCCACGAGCGTGCCTATATAAGGGTGAACTTGTTTCACCCTCAAGGTATACAACACTTTTCACAATACTTCTTACACTTTCTCTCTCAGTTCCATTACTGACTTGAGGGTTGGAGTGCAAACGTGTCTGCAGACACCTTTCATTCCACCGCAAAAGACTCATCGCCACCGTACCGGAAGTCGTTACCGATCATCAGAGCATTCTCTGCCACCGTTGTGACTCAACCAGACAGATAAGATGTTATGAAGGCAATGTCTTCATTGGTATTTTAGGCAAATTTGAAAATATTGGTCGATAGGAGAAATGGAATTTTTTTCCATGGATCGGGCTTACATGTTCAAATGGTTAAGTCAGTGTTTGAGAGTATTCAAACTTTTTGAAAGTATTTTCCTAATAAATATTAAATGGTGTCTCTTTTATAGGAGAAAGATTTTTTTTACGCAAGCAAATTTGTTATATTTCATTCATTCATAATAACAATAGCAATAACACGAGGAATAATATAAAAATAATTGTGGTAAGCATAGGTTATAACTGTCGGTTTCACACTCTTGAACAATTTTTTCCGCATTCCACTTTTTCCCCTCACAAAACAACGGTTGGGGAAAGAGAAGATAAATGTGTTATTTTCAATGTTAGTAACATCAATGATTGTTTGTGTGTTGATTTTTGAACAAGATTCTAGTGAGGGGGAAGAAATGTAGTGTTTTAACAAGCTAAAATAGAATATATAAACAACAAAGAAATCATTTTGTCCAACATAAGATGTGTCAGATCACAACATAACAAGTTTTACAATCAAGTAGACTGCTTGCAGAGGCTTGAAAAACAAAAACAAGCCAATGCCTAAACAATGAAAAGGATTAACCCACAAATTATGATACTCAAAAGCATAATTATTATTTTTTGTTTCACCCACCAAAGAGATAGGATCTTAATTTTTGTCTCACAGTTGTTGTAATGTTTCTTCATTGTGATTGAAAATTTGATTATTCCTTTTTTCCCAACCATCCAAACACACAAAAATCATATTAGGTGTAACAAACACACAAAAATGTTCATGAGGTTCTTGATGGAAAAATAGAAATTTTCTTGGTAGTAGTAGTAGTAGTAGTAGTAGTAGTAGTCGTGGTAGTGGTCGTGGTAGTGGTCGTCGTAGTGGTAGTGGTAGTGGTAGTGGTAGTCGTAGTGGTGGTGGTGGTGGTAGTGGTGGTAGTAGTGGTGGTGGTGGTGGTGGTGGTGGTGGTAGTGGTGGTAGTAGTGGTGGTCGTAGTAGTGGTGGTAGTAGTGGTGGTGGTGGTGGTGGTAGTGGTGGTAGTGGTGGTGGTCGTAGTAGTAGTAGTCGTGGTGGTGGTGGTGGTGGTAGTGGTGGTAGTGGTAGTAGTAGTGGTGGTAGTAGTGGTGGTGGTAGTAGTAGTAGTAGTCGTGGTGGTGGTGGTGGTAATGGTGGTAGTGGTAGTGGTGGTAGTAGTAGTAGTAGTCGTGGTGGTGGTGGTGGTAGTGGTAGTAGTAGTGGTGGTAGTGGTGGTGGTGGTGGTGGTGGTGGTAGTAGTAGTAGTCGTAGTAGTCGTGGTGGTGGTGGTGGTGGTGGTGGTGGTAGTGGTGGTAGTGGTAGTGGTAGTGGTGGTAGTAGTAGTGGTCGTAGTAGTGGTGGTCGTAGTAGTAGTACTACTAATAATAATAATAACAACAATAATAATAACAATAATAATAATAACAACAATAATAACAACAATAATAATAATAATAACAATAATAATGGAGTAAAAAAATTTAAACGGTCAAAAAATGGGGCATGACAGATGCCCCTATTTAAGTTTCTTCGTCACGGGGACTTAAAAAGATGAAACTTTTAAATCAACAGGTCGAAAAGACTTAAATATCAAGTACATCATTTTTGACTATTTTAAAATGCTTAAGAAAGTAATGCTATGAATATCATGATATGAATGTTTGCGATGCAAGTATGAATGCAAAGACAGTGAAGATGACCTGACTGGGATAGAACAAAACAGGAGGATACCCGAGTTCAATAAAGAAAGGGATCCGACTTTGTTGGGGCTAACACAGGTTCACCGGGGAACAAACTGATAGGTATCACCTACTAATTAGTATCAAGGGAAAAGATAAGAAATAAGACTGTCTGCTACTGATACAAGTGTAGGGTTATCAAAGACGAATGTATAGGAAATAAGACTGTTGCTACCGTTACATGGGTCGGGCTAACAACGACGAATATAAGGGAAATAAGACTGTCTGCTACCGTTACATGGGTCGGGCTAATAACGACGAACATACGGGAAATACATCTGTCTGCTACCAGTACAAGGGTACGACTAACAAAGACGAATATACAGGAAATAAAACTGAGCAGACACTAGGGGAAATTGAAAAGTATATTTGTAAACTGATTGTTTGGTGGGACCTGCCACTTGAAATAAACTTGGTTGGTGACATCTTTGGACCATACACCCTGGGGATAACACTTGAAAAAATAGAAATTGAGTGACGTCTCGTCATTCGGCATACCCGGAGAGGACACTATTGACATTCCGTCTTCCTACCAAGCGGGAAATGAAACACTTGATACTCTGTAATCCGACAAACTGGGGAATAATAATCTTGACATTCCGTCTTCCGACCAAGCGGAAAATGAAACAATTGATATTCCATAATCCGACAAACCAGGGAATAATAATCTTGACATTCCGTCTTCCAATGAAGCGGGGAATGAAACACTTGATATTTCGTAATCCGACAAACCGGAGAATAATAATCTTGATATTTCGTCTCCCGACCAAGCGGGGAATGAAACACTTGATATTTCGTAATCCGACAAACCGGAGAATAATAATCTTGATATTTCGTCACCCGACCAAGCGGGGAATGAAACACTTCTGAAGATAAAGATTGGGTGACATCTCGTTATCTGACAAAGCAAGGAACGACACTTGGGGGGAAAATAACAATGGTTGACAATTCGTTTTCTGACAAAGTAGGGGATGACAATTTTATGATACAGCTGAAGCAAGACACAGGGTTGTCAATGCAATAATGTATAAAAGATATTGTGCATGTTATATGTGCATGAATGTTTATATGCATGAATATGTATATGAATGTATGAATATATGCATGAAATTTGTATGACAGAATAATTGTAAGGCTGGAGAGACAAGATTGGGCAGGTGAAACAGAGAGTGGCCTGGCATCACGGTACAAAAACTCGGAAATCTTCATTGGGGATAATATCATTGCAGATGAATCAAATCAATGTCGGCGTGAAGCCCGTTAATCAAACCACTGATGGGGTAAAGCTCAATAATCAAATCCCTGACGGTGTAATGTCCATTAATCAAACAGTTGAAGAGGTAAAAACCCATTAATCCAACCACTTATGGGGGAAAGCCCAATATGATGTCTCAGTTGATGGTGAAGTAATCATTCCTTGGGGATAAAGGCCACCAGTTAGAAGTCTGGTAGAAGTCGCCATTTCTTGGGGACAAAGCCCATTAATCAGAAGTCTGGCAGAAGTCACTATTTCTTGGGGATAAAACCCATCAATCAGAAGTTTGGAAGAAGTCGCCATTTCTAAACCAGTATAAGGTGTAATCTTCCATTTGGCCCACTTGAACTGTAATGCCTCTGTCTTTGTTTTTTTTTTGTTTTTGTATTGTTTCTTTTGAAAATCCCTAACTTTTGCCTGGACCCCCCTTTCAGGTTTTTAGTCCACCTGGAATGTATATATTTTTTGTATGCCCCTAATTTTTGTCCAGACCACCCTTTCGAGTTTTCAGTCCACCGTGACGCTCATTTTTGGCTTAAGCCGCCCTTTCGAGTTTTCGATTTAGCGAGTTTTTTTTTTACTTTGTATTCTTCTTCTTTTTTGACATAGGTCATCTCATAGTCTTTGGTCATGCTTATCTTGCAGAGTATAAACGTTCTTGAGACGAATGTTGAGGTATGCTTCTACTCCTCAAGAGTTCAAAGAAGATGTACTTGTTGATTATGCATTTCAAAAGACATGAAGAAAAAAAAAATTAAAAGATTTTTTTTTTTTGAAGTTTTTTGCTTTAAGTATTTACATCAAAAATAGAATTTTTTTTTGTAATTAGAATAAATAAGAATTTCAAATAAATAGGCACAGACTCAAATTAATTTAAATGGTGTGGTGGCCTACCAAAGGCGTGGCTCCATGGATTTTAAAAAGTATGGAAACTGGTAATTATATGGGAAAGGTACATTGAACACAATAACTATTGTTCTCTCTACAAACTTTGAATTCCACTATTCCGAGTCTTTGATTTACAAATGCTTCACATCGGAAGTCCTTTGACAGTTAAGATGCCCCAAGTGAGTCATGTCCGACCAGATGCAGTTACTTTGCCATAATCCATAACTTTTGCATACATCGCCCTTGCGGGTTTCAACCTATCAGGATAAACATTCATTTTTTTATATGCCTCTAAATTTTTCCCGAACCGCCCTTTCAGGTTTTCAGTCCACCGAGACGCTCTTTTTTGCCTAAGCCACCTTTTCAGGTTTGCGACTTATCGAACCTTTTCATTTTAACAAAGTATTTCTCGAGTGCATCGGTATTCACAGGACATACAAGTTCATCATCATTCCTTGTAATTAGGCATTCCTTTGCCCCTGGAGTATGGTTAAAAAGATAATATATATTTTTTAGCACAAGGCCACTTTCTTTACATTCACAGGAACGAGCCTTTTTAGTCGAAAGCCTGCTGCATCCTTTTGATATAATTGTCCATGACATAAGGCAGTAATGCTTTTAATTTCAATCAAGCTTAACCTTCATTGGAACTTCCGTTGACGTGACTCCAACCTCCATGGGAGGCACTGCCTTCATGTTGTATACTGAGGGATGGTGGAGGGGATTGCCCCTGTTGAAGTGTGTACTTGAGTACAATTCCATGCTAGGAAAATGGTAGCATCACCTGCCAGCCTTTGTAAGTGAATGCCATCTTCTGGACAATCTTTTTGATATTTTGTATTTGCAGCTTCGGCGGCTGAAATGCCTCAGTAGGCGAGATATCTCATTGGGAAACTTCTCATCCTCCTTTTCTTCAATTTCGGACACAAAGAACTCAAAGTTGGGAGAGAGTACATGGTCAAAGTGTTCAACAGGTTTATTAATGCATGATTTGATTATTGATTTTGACAAATAAATTATAAGTTATGATTATGCAGACATTTGGAAATGATTAAAGATTTTTTTTTTTTTGGTTTTTTGTATTACCATTTTTTCAAAAAAGCACAAAATAAAAACAAAGCCAGGATCGAAATGACTTTTTCATTAATGACGAAAATACATAAAGCAAAAAGCCCTAAACAATTTCACTTTCATCTCGGGCGAGGCGAAAGGTTTTTGTTTTTTTGAAAAACATAAAACAACAAACAAACATAAAATTTGAACCAAAGAGTAGTAGAAAGAAACATCAACAACGACTCAATTGCAGCTAAACATTCCATGTGTCACCATTAGGTGTCAAGATCCGATAGCAGATTAACTTGCATATTCAGATTCAAAATCTTTGAAAGGTAGGAGATTGGCTTCAACTAAGTCTTGAACTGCATTCTTGAAAGCGTAACAGTGCTCAACGTCATGACCTAGTGCCCGTTGATGGAAGGCACATGAGAGATCGGCTCTAAACCGTGCTGGCAACTTTTTAGGAACCAGAGGAGGTGGCCTAGTTTGGACAAGGTTCCTCTCAAGCAAATCGAGAAGCAGCTTCGCATATTTCATGGGAATCGGATCAAATTTTGTTCTTAGAGCCCGTTGTCGAGGTTGTTGTTGATATTGTGGAAACTGAGGTTGATAACTAGCATTGGCGTCAGGCATAACAACGACAACAGGGTGATAAGCCGGATACTTATGTTGAGGCTGACTCTTCACAATACTCACTTCCTGATCTTTGTCCTCGAAACCGTCAGTGGGAACACTTTCTTTGACCAAACGTCCTTTTCAGACCCCTTATTCAAGACACATACCCATGATGATCATCTTTGCAAAGTTGTTAGGAGCACTTCCAACCATTTTCTCGTAATAGAACTGATCTAGAGTGTTTAGGAAAATCTTGGTCAATTCTTCCTCTTCTAGAGGTGGACGAATTTGTGCGCAAAATCTCTCCATCGTTGTATATGCTTTGAAGGAATCATTATCATTCTGGGTCATGGCCTGCAGTTCGTCTCTGTCTGGGGTAAAGAACAAGTTGTAGTTGTATTGCTGGACGAAAGTCTCGCTCAACTCATTGAAAGTTTTGATATCAGCCTTGTCCAGACCCATATATCACATCAGTGTGGCACCAGTCAAGTTGTCTTTGAGATAGTGGATAAGGAGCTCATCATTATCATCTTGAGCGGAAATCTTTCTCGTGTGAATCACCAGATGAATCTTCGGGCAAGTGTTCCCTTTGTACTTTTCAAAATCGGGAACTTTGAATTTAGGTGGTATCACGACATTGGGAACCAAATAAAAATCATAAATATTTTTCCCGAATAGTTCTTTTCCACGGAGAGCTTTCAGTTCCAACTGCAATCCATCAAACTTTTCTTTCAGTTCATCAATCCAGTCGTATGCAGCCACACCTTCTGAGTGATAAATGGGTTCGTGGTCTTACTGAGTTGTGTGGATCAAAGGTGATGAGTAAGTTGTAGCAGCTTGAGGGTACAAAGTTTCACAAAAGGAGCTTGAACCTTAGAGACACCAGGACGGAATACTTCACCAGAACTTAAAGGTGACTCCAGAGATAACCTTCCAGCATAGCATGTTGAGGAGTACTAGAAAACACTATTGAAATCGGGGTAGTGGAAGCAACCGTCTGAGCTTGAGTGCTGACAATAGGAAGAGATAATGGCCGACTCTATGCAAATGTCAGCAAAGATACTAAGTTCCTTAATATCTCATTTTCGGCCCGAAGGATTGTCACCTCTTCACGAAGCTTGTGGTTCTCTTGTTCAAAATGATCCATTTTGATTTGCTCGAGTGTTGTAGATGCAAGTAGACTGATGGATTGACCTTTTACATAGAAGACACACTGTAAGACATGAACTAGAAACTATGAATGCAAAATGATACAAGATATGTTTATGCAAAAATGTGTGATTTTTTTCGAAGGACTTATCAAAGTTAATTGTAAACATTGCAGTTGAACATGGTTTCATTTGAAAATTGTAAAGATATTGCAATATGTTCCTTATTCAAAGGTAAGAACGAAACCAAGGAAGAAGTTCTTAACAAAAGTTAAAGCTTAGTTAAGGTTTTTAAAGTTGTATTTCTTGGTGTTCCTTCTTACAAGGTCTGTTCACTTGACGTTTACAAGACGACTTATCGAAGTCCTTCGATTTTTTATGGAGAAAAACAAATTATGAATGAATGCATGTATGATTATGCTAAAGAACATAGAATACATGGTGAGGTTAAGTCCATAATGTTGGATTCAAAGGTAAACATGCCATATGGTAAGAACTATGGTTTCATATGTACCTGTATCACGGGTTCTACCAAGTTTCCAAAGTACTCATCCCCTTTTGGACATTGTCGACTTACCAGACTGACTCTCGGTCCAACAACGTTCGCAAGAAAGTCTTGCTTGGGTGTAGTATCGTGTATCAACTAATTCAAGAATGATCTTGGTTAGCCACCACACTAGGTCCTAAAAAGGCCAAGATGGGTTAAAGGTAACTCTAAAGGTTCTCAATTCAAGGGACTTAAAAAATAATAACGCTGATCACGAGTGCTCATGATGACATAATTTTACTTTTGAGAGACCTCTGTTGAGAGGGGTTATATCACATGCACACAATGTGCAGGACTGCTCCTGGTATGGCACTATGATTATACCACATCCTATCTTATATTTTCTTCAAGTTCGGGTGTAGGACTTATCTCACCACTCACGTATGAAAGTAAACATATAAGCACGCATTTACAATGTACATAAGCAATAATAAAGCACAAGGATAAAGAAGACAAAAATAGGTTTAACCCACTTAGGAGGATGATCCTTAGTGAAGTTGTCATTTCTTTCGCGGTGATTTTTGGATGTCAAGCTATTCATTAGCGTTGACTCACAATACGGTTCCACCACCGATCTTTTATTTTCCAAGGGGAAGGGGAAAAGTTCGAAAATAACCCTATTTAAAAGATCAAGGTTCGAGGGTTGGTTACGCAAAGGGAAGATGTTAGCACCCTAAACGTCTATGGTATTCCATAGGAACCTCTTGCTTTTAATTATCTTGTGCTAAGTCATTGCTTGTTTGTAAATAAAAGCCTAAAGAAAGTTAAGTGTAAAAGAATAGAAAAAGGAGCATGCTTTTGTTATTTTTAATTGATTTGGAAATACAAAGTCTTTTCCCTACATAGCCACAAAATGGGATCAAAATCATGTAGTTCATGTTAAAAAGCCGAGTGATGGGTTAGATTGATTTTAAAGTTTGAAAAAAGTTTTAAGAGGATAAGAGGCCGATAAGGCATAGAAGAATAAAATATGAAGGTTAATTGATTTTAATTAAAAAGAAACCAAGTCTAATATGGTTTAAGATAGATTAAAAATTTGATTAAGAAAGAAAAGGAAGAAGGTTTGTTAAGAAAATATTTTTGAGTTTGGCATATTTGAATTTTTTCGGAAATTTGATTATTCTAAGTTAAAAGCGAGCTAAATAAAATATCTAAACGTTAAGGCGTAACGGAATAAAATAAAGCGCGGGGGAAATTTACAAATGATATTGGATCTAAAGTAAATTCCCAATCCTTGGAATTAACCTAAAATTACTAGTTATTTGATTTTAAAGTTCTTAATTTTTCATTAAGTAATCCTAATTTGTCTCTAATTGATTTTGGTCTTGAGTTAAGGTCTTGACATAATGCGGAATAAATAAATGTGTGAGGTGTCGGTGAATATTCTCATTTATGTATTTACATCATTCATAGTTACATTCTAAAGTCTCAAAAAAAGATAAATGACAAGAAAGTAAAATGCATAAATAAAATTACATCATTCCCTAAGTACATTCTTAATCATAAAATTTAAACAAATTAAAATAATAGAGCACTAATAACAAAATAAAAATACAAATGCATCAAATGAGTAAATATCCTAAATAAAGCAAAAATGAAAGAAAATAAAATATGCATGAAAAGATTTTTTAAGTCTAAATAAGCTAAAAATTGCACGAGACTAAATAAAGTTAAAACACTAAATAAAACTAAATAATGAAAATGCTTGAAATGATTTTAGGTAAGAATAAATAAGATGTTAAAAAAAAGTAATAAAAGAAACTAAAAAAGAATGCAAGAGATTAAAAAAGGGTTAATAGGTCTTTACCCCCGTGTAATATATGGTACTTTTGGTTTTGCCCCTGTAAAAAAAAATTCTAGATTGCGTCCTTGTAAAATAAAGATTCTTCAAGATTGCCCCCCGAGCCCTTTGAGTCAGCAAAATCTTTGACATGGCAACTACATGGCTTTTTCTTTCTCTTTTTTATTTATTTTATGATTGACACGAGTAAAAAACAATTTACACGTCATTAATAATTTAAAAAATTAAAAAAATATGAATTTTTTTTTTTTTGCTAAGCCAGGAGATTGGACAGACATCAGGGGGAAACACCGACATCCCAACTAGGTTGGCACCCCGCAGAACCCCCATCCTATGCCGCCAATCTCATATAAAAATTTTATTAAAAAACGGGGAAAAAAGTACATTAGGGGGGACTAAGCCAAAACCCTCAAAAAACAAAGCAGAAACAGAAAAGGAACATAAAACTGAAAGAAAACAATAGACATAAAAAGAGACATCTGTCTACGGGAACCTAGGACGAGGGAACCCTCTCCGGTCCAAGAAAGTCTGAAGAGTCTGAGGCAACCCCGATAACCAAACCTTGCCTTGTATCGAATGACAAGTCCGCACAGGTTCCCTAAAGATGGAACATGTGCAAGTGATACCATTGGCTCCGCCAAAAAACGATTTTGGTGTCATAAGCGCTGAAACCACGAACATTCCAAGATAGTTCATTGGTCACCTGAATTTGATCTTCCCTGAGAGCGGGTTTTATATGGTGGTGGCTTGCCAATCTGAAGCTGCTTTCTAACTTGCTGCTTTTGTTTCTTAGAAAGAACCGGAGTGAAGGGTAACTCCGCGTTGGCTTTGTCATATTCACGGACACGCATCCAAAGATCCAAGTCATGTTGAACATTCGGATTGCTATGTGACTCAAAAACAATCAAAATTTTGTCTCCATTTTCATCAGTCCTTGTATGCTCAACCGTGTAATTGGCATTCTGAGCAATACGCTCCATCTCTAGAAAAGTGGCAGTGTCGTCCGGGATGGATCTGACAACAAGGGGGCCATCGTGGGGACTAGATTGCACGACATCGTGCGCATCATCACTATCAAGTTGAGTTGGTGACATCTCCCTAGAAGAAGCGGAGGCCTCCAAATCAACAGTCAAAGAATGCTCATAAACATGGGCATCCGAGGATGGATGTATCTCATGTGCATTTTGAATCTGGGGAATCTCCAAATCCTCCCGTGATTCCGAAATAACATTTTCCACATCATCCGAAAGCACGTCATCATGCTCAGACACGCGGGGAGATATTTGTTGTTGTGTAGGAGCTGCAATAGTAGGCATAGCAGCAGCCGACATAGATTTTTGAGTCTCAGTAAGGATAGTAGGTTCTGCAAATGCTTTGGATGAACCTATACTAGATGAATTTTCCTTCGTAGGCACCCAGTGAGGTTTTGTGGCTGGTATCTGCGTCTTCCCTTTTGCAACTTTATCCTTAGACATGACATCCTTCCTTGGGTACAACCAATGACAGTTTGTAACATCATGTCCTAGTGTATGACAATGCGAGCGAAAATCCGGAATTCGTTCATAAACAACTTCTACAGGATAAGAAGCACCTTCCCTTTCCACAATAATTTCATGAAAGATCCTTTTGGAGAAGTCAATGTTGACAAGTATACGGGCATAGAGTCCAAAAAGTCTTTTCAGTGTTGCATTGTCAAGAACTAGCGGCGTGCCAACCGCACCAGCAATTTCACGTAGAGTCTGCTCCATCCAATATTCTTGTGGCAGTTCCATCAATCGGATTCATACTTGCGCATGGGTATTCCTCTGATTATACATATCAAAATCGACAGTCCATTCAAATAAGCGTAAAACCCCCGGTTTCAGATTTATCGTTCCCACTGCCCAAACAGTTTGCATATCATATTCATTAGCAAAAAAGAATTCATAATAACCCCTACCTAGAGATAGTAACGTCCAAGGAGCAGCAGTCTTCCACTGTTTCTTAAGCTTGTCCTCAATTTCCTTCAACGCGTAGGGTTTGTCTCCTTTGTTGAGAACCAATCTTCCACGGAGATTTCTCTTACACACATTGACCCCCTTTTCATACACCGGCTGAGTAATACGAATGGAGAGTGTATCACCACGAATAGTTGGCTGCGGCATAAT
>Ga0315914_1008284_pt1 | contig 13971 bp, 7 predicted proteins | sample MpolenodulesMG_FD_203920 | JGI IMG/M metagenome (GOLD analysis project Ga0315914, IMG submission 203920) | Medicago polymorpha root nodule microbial communities from Los Angeles, California, United States - elongated nodules | ecosystem: Host-associated > Plants > Roots > Nodule | place: USA...
TTTTCTTGTATTTGTAAAATCATCATCCTTAATAAAAGAACATTCTCCACTTCCTTGATTATGTTGTTTCTTTAAGATACAAAACACATGCTTGACTTTGTCCCAATGCATGTATTTACTAATAGTGACAAAAACAAAATACCACAATACATATAATTAACAAAATACATGAATGTCCTCGTTTGAACTAAGATATGGTACTTCAGGACCAATTCAAGTTGTTTATCATTTTCTTGAGGACATTATCTATGCTAACATCAAGTGACATCACAGTCATTCTAGTATAAAATCAACTAGATTTGTCCATATCAAATTATTTTAATACATTTTCTATATAAGTTTCTTGATGCACAAAATCACATTTAAATAATAAATTTGCAAATCCAAACCAACTTTGCACATGCAACATATTTAATTTAAAATCTTTATATAATCAATATTTTAGAATCTCTTCAGGAGTTCTAATAATATTTATACCCTTCGTCATAAAACCGATTATAACAAATTCATTTTCAAATCTTTGAAATGGACACATAATGTCATTTCTTCAATATCTCACGAAAATTAACTCCTTCAAAGAGTTTCATATACTTACCACTATCACTTGAGTCATTCAAATATATTGAAACACATCTTTATAAAAATTGAGTCTTTCATGTGCTACTAAACTTAACCAAGCAAGAAAAGTTCTTGAATTCACCTCAAGTGAATATGTCTCGTAAACATAAACGTTAGACAAATATCAACTCACTTCCAATGAACATATCAAACTCTACATGTATGTTTTTTATCAATGCAATTATCTTTCGCGCGAAAAGTCATATATATTTAATTAACTTCATAGCTTCAAGTGCGAGGATTACAAGTCCAAAAAGTTTAGCTTTACAAAGCGAGTTTGATTTCACTGTAATTGTCTATTTTCATTTGTAGATATTTTCGTTATCTATAATCTTTTATAGATCTTCAATTCATGATCCTCATTATCACATATCACATACATCGCTATAGAAAAACATTGTCAACGTTGACTTTGATTTTGGTTCCATCTTATTCTATTCGTGACATAATTTATCGAAATCTCTTTCTTTTTCATAAATTTTAGGTACCTAGTCAATTCTTCTGGAACTTAAAAATCAATTATGTCATACGAGTCTTTTAGAGTCTTTATATCCTCATTTGGGTTATCTTTCATTTTGGCTCCTTTTGTTATTTGAGGATTTTTTACATTTGGAACCGATTGGTTTGCCATGCTTCCGGCACGGTTGAAACTCATTTGCAATATCTGATTATCCGACAAGGACACCTATTTTCTTTGGAGCATTAGCAGCTGCTATTTTAATTGTTTAACTTTGCAAATGAATTATATCTTGAGGATCAAGATGAGACAATACTTTTAAATAATTCAGTTGAACTTCAGGTTCATATTTTCAGCTGCTTTTTCTCTCCCCCTAATATTGGGAAAACTAATTCATCAATTGATAATCAGCCTACTGAGCTATAAACAAGTCGACTCAATACAATTTATAATAGATGAATAATCATATCAAATATATTTTCCAAATATTCTTTCAAGATCTATCTAAGTGCATTATATTGGAGCAATTGTGGTATGCACAACACATCTAAAAATTTACCTAGATGAGAAATATTAAGTTGTTAACCTAAAATCAATGATAAATTAAGAGGAGGACTTACATAAAGTAATGTGTTGGCTTGATGCAAACCAATAACTCAACATACAAATTCTTGATTCCCAAAATAAAGTTTATAAGATATGGTCTCATAAGTATCAATTATACAATTAACTTTAGACGTCTAAAGAATGGATCTTCAAGTCCATTTTTATGAGCATATGCTACAAGTTATTCAATATAAATTTCAAAAGATAGTTGATACTTATTAAACGTTTTATGTAAAGTTCATAAAATAAACTCTCAATCAACTTTGAGAAAACAATCACACAAACTTCTAGTTGTGAGTTGACAACAAATATACATGTGATCATTTAGTTGATGCATAAAATATCTAAGTGATCCACATGATCGATATTGATTACAAATATCACCTTATATAACTTCTATCAAATTATCAACTTTCTTTGGAAACCAATAATACTCAATTATTTTTTGGTTGGAGAATCTTCTGGTTTTTCAATAAATGTCCATAGAAACTGTTTACTATTTTTGCATCATATTAGATCCGGGATAACCCAACCGGTCTAGCCAACTAAAAACTTAATATAATATGCAAACTTCTGGTTTACGCTAATGTGCGGATCAATTGCACTAATATAAGCGTAGTACAAATCAAAGGAACAAGTAACTTTTCCACCACACTAATTTTCTCCATCGTATGTTTCGTAATATATAGATATTTAACCTCTCCATTTTTCTTTCAATATGATATCCATTTAGATGGATATCTTAAAACTTAATAAAATTATATTAGAATGCAACCTTAATGTGTAATTTTGTTACTCTATGTAACAATACATTAACTCTTCAGGATCTTTGAGTAATCTTGTAGATCTTCGAGTACTCCATCACAGATGATAAGAAAAGTCATTATTTGAGCAACCCTTCAGGGATTGTTTTATATTTTTAAGAATTGTCATTTGAAAGATGATTTGTAAACTTCTGGTGTACAATGATATGTATTTCATTTGTTTTTATCTACTTGAAGTTTGAAACATGATTTGTAAACTTCTGGTTTACAACAATATATGTTTCACTTAGTCTAATGTATTTGAAACAATAATGAACAACAACTAAATTCTACCCAAATTAGATAATGAATATTCTAAAACCTTGATTTATCTGTTGCATTACCATAATTATATCAATATACCAAACACAAAATTTCACGAACAAGTAAAAGTTTATAAATTATGAAGTTTTTCATTCAAGGTCACATTTAGGCAACACAAATTGTCAATAAAATATTTTTCCAAAGTTTGACTTTTCCCAAATGTAAATTACATGTGAGATCAAGATAAAATGAATTTATTTCATCCGAAAATATACATATCTAACATTTAAGATTTATGAGATAATAATCTTGAATGATTTAAAAGTCAATAAGAGAACAACAATTCATAGAATATATTTTCAAGAATTATGTAGAGAAGAATTTGTGCTTACCGTGTAATTCAATCATTCTAGAAGTCTTATGCAATAAGAGAGAAGAAAATCATAACCAAACTTTTATTTTAGAATAAGGAAACAATCTTGCAAGATTCAATCCATATAATAGAAATATGATCGTATCAAGAAAATCTTTGATTAAACATTAATTTTTCAACTGATCTAAGTTTATACTAATGAAATTTTATGACCTTGATATATATCAGATTAAGAGTAATCTCTGCTAGATAAATTACTATAACCACGACATCTGTTATATAAAACAAATAGTACGAGCCATTCACTTCTGGGAATGATGTTCAATGTGAGATTTCACCATTTTAATAAAGAAACACTCTTTGTTCAATTACAAATGTGACTAATCATACAAAATATTCTTGAGATATTCACTTATTTGCTACTTCAGGAACATATTCGAGTGGTATAGAAATACACTTATTGTTTCATATTTTCCCCTTCTTTTTTCTTTCTTTTAGATCAAATAGATCTTATAAATTTCTATCATGTTTTAAATGTGTAGTTCTTCAAGAACACTGGATCAAATCATCATAAATGATGACCAATAACAATTCTTTCATCAACCAATCCTTTTATTTCTTCAAGAAGCATGTCCCAAATGATCAATATCAAAGTCTTAATTCTTCGGAAACTATATTACACAATTATATATATATAATCCTTCAAGAATTTTTTAGCATTAGTTCTTCGGGATCTATACCGCAATTTTGAACAATCATACGAGATGCTTGAATATTAAATTTGTGAGTTCTTCAAGAACTATGTCACAAATCTTTTACTTCCTCAAACAAAAATGGCACAAATCTTTAAAAATAAACTGATCAAAATAAATTCATTAAGCAATTCTTTTATGGGTGCATTTTAATTCTCCAAGAACTATGTTAGAGATGATCTTTATAGACAATAAATTGTTTTCCTTTTATATAAGAAATCCTCAGAGAAAGAAAAATATCAATAGTAAAAGAAAATTAATTAAACAGATTGATCATATTTATTTGAACTGAGTTTGTTAACTGAGTTCCATATTAACTAAGTTCCATATAAATTATTTTGTTTGTTTCGTAATTGAACTGGTTCCATCAAAGTCGCTTATTTTGTTATAAGAACTTGATTGCATCATTATTAGTTTGTTAATAGAATAACAAATGATGCTATTTAAATGCAAGAAGAAACACATGTATGATGACATGTCCTTTTAGTTTAAAGAATAAAGAGTATAATTAATTCTCATTAATACTATTTTGAAGGACAAATCCACAGAAACAAAAAATGACATTGTTCCTATCCATGATTTATACCAAAACCAAATGTCATTTTAATATTAAAAAAATATACCTGTCATTCTCTATCTATATGGAATTCGTTGTCTCATGCTTTCATTTTAAACAAATACATCGTTGTTCTCATAATTAGCAGATAACAAACAAGTTTGTTTAGTGGAAAAATATCCATTGAATTGTAGTACTAAATTTAATGTTATCAAAATTATAATCAATTCATTTGTGCAATCCTTCGGAGGTGCATATTCATTAGGAAAAAAATTGAATTTCTAAGTGATCCTTCTGACATGCACTACTGCTGAATTCTTCAGGAATTCATTAGAAGATTTTTTGTCTGTGCAATCCTTCTAAGATGCATTACTATTGAATTCTTTTAAGAATTTATAAGAAAAATTGGGTCTTTAGGTTCTCCGGGAAGTATCCAACATATTTAAACAAAAATTGGGACTTTTGAATTCTTTTAGAATTTATAGAGAATAAAAGAACATATCACTATTGAATTCGTCTGGAACTCATATAGAGAATAAATTAAAATCAACATATCACTTTTGAATTTTTCCGGAATTTACAGAGAATAATTTAGACTATTCTTCTTAAATTCATAGAGAATAAAATTGAGACTTTTCTTTTCTTTTTATAATATAAGGTCAATCACATACGCAATCATTCAAGAATGCATAAACGTTGAATCTTTGAGAATTCATAAAGAAATAACTAAACGTTATTTGTGCAATCTTTCAGGGATGCATTACCGTAGAATTCTTCAGGAATTCATTAAAAAGATTGAGTTTTTTAAGCAATCTCTTATGCAATCCTTCAGGGATGCATGAATATTAAATTAAAAATAAATAAACACTATATAATTTACATAATAACTATTATGTGTATCTATAAGGTACTGATTTCAATTGATGATATATAATTACAAATTATTTTATATATTCTAATTGACTAAGAGAACAAAAAGGATGATTACACTATATGAATTCATAACTGTTAAATAGCTACATATATATCACGTATGATTATCGAATACCAAATCAAAAAGAAAGAATTTTTTTTTTTTTTTTGGCAATCACGTGTGTAACTAAATTAAATTGCTAAATCCAAATCAAAAAGAAAGAAAAACAACCGATTTCTGCAGCCACGTATATAACTAAATTGCTAAAAAAAAACTATGAATTAGTAAAATAGATTATACTAATAGATTTTCAGTTGGTTAGAGCGTGCTGATAACGTGTTATGAAAATAAGTAATTAGAGATACTTTTAGAGAAGAATATGGAGAAGTATTCTTATTCATTGATGTGTATCGTTACAAATGAGGTAATGAACTAACCCAATAACCTATTAATATAACTCATTAACCCATTTGCTATTTGGACATCCACCATTAATATTTATAACAATTTATAATTTTAGTAATTTTTGAGTAGAGTATAGTGTATTTAGTAATTTGGAGGTTTGAAGTAAGAAGCTTACCTGAAGCAGCTACGCCGCGCACACATTGCATCACTTTCGCTTCTTTGTAGGGTTCCATAAACCCTTCTTCTTCTTCTTCTTCTTCTTCTCTCTCTCTTTCTCTGCAACAACAATGGGTGCTTCACTGCCTCCTAAAGAGGCCAATCTCTTCAAGCTTATTGTTGTAAGCTTTCTTTCTCTCTCTCTCTCTCTCTGCTTATTCTTACTCGATCCAACTTCTTTAAACCCTAGATTCTCACGCTATTCTTGCTAAACTAACCAAATTTTAATCTTAATCTTAATCTTAATTACACTTTGGTTTAGGATTCTAGCTTCAATTTACTTGTTTTTAACTATTCCGGAATTCATAATTTAAGTTATTGGATTGAGTGTTAGGTTTTGAGTGGTTTGAAATTTTTGTTATTGGGAGTTTGAACCGATATCAGAATCTCTTATAAATTGAGTTTATTTGATGCCTTAGCATTTGAGTTAAAAGGTATGAGAAATAATTTGGTCCCTTAGAATTTTAGTTATAGGCGTCGGGGAAAAAAATCTGCTAATGAAAGTTGACTCAGTTTGTAAGGAGTTGACTCATATGTTGCAAGGGCATGGTGTTACTGAGAACAAGCTTTCTGCTGCCCTGACCGTGGCGAGCCTCGGTGCCCAACTCACCGAAACTATAGTGGACCCCACTTAGTGGGATAAGACTTGGTTAATGTTGTGCTGGTAAATATTCTGCGAATGCAATCAGTGTGGCCACCATTTGATAACACTGTTTCAGATTGGCTGGATGTCTGTTTTTACCAATGTGTGTGTGTGTGGACTACTAGCTGCTGCGAGTAGTCAAAATAAATTTTGGGAACTGTTACTGACTTCATACGGGCTTAAAACTGAAAAGATGAAAATGGTTTGGCATTTTTGTCTTCTTAAGGGACTAGCTGTTTATTGCAGTGGTTTTGAAATTTTGTTTTATTTATGTTAAAATGTCTATTTGTTGCTTAAAGCTTATGCGATCAGCGATTCAAATTTGATTAACTTATCTTTAGGATATTTATGTTTGTGAAATGATATTTGATTTTTGAGTGATGGGTTAATTGTATGATGATGTCATTTGTCCTTGTTCTTATTGCTGCAGAAATCATATGAAACAAAGCAATATAAAAAGGGCCTCAAGGCGGCTGATGCTATTTTGAAAAAATTTCCAGATCATGGAGGTATACATTTTTTTGGCAATTCCTTTATATGCTTTTTCTATAGGGTCAGTAGACATTCAGGTCTGTTAAGTTTGCAATTTTTTTTTTTCTATTTTCTTTTCATGTTTTCACTTTTAATTGCAAAATTGTCTCTTTGTTTGAACTTTTGTTTTTGTTCTTTACATGAATGGCACTTTGTTTGAACTTTGTTGAAATAACTCCCTGTCTTGTCTTGTATTTAAAGTTTCGTATTAAAATCAGTAAAAACAAAACAGAGGTTTTCATTGTTTCTTATATATTAATTATTTCCTATTTTTTATGTTTTGCATATGAAGCAGAATGAGAAAACAAAAAAAGAAGGCTTTTATTGTTTCCTATACAAAACATCGAAAACTAGAAACAATGAAAATACGAAATGGGAATAGAAAATGTTTAATGCTTCCTTCCCAAATTGTTTGAATCATGCAAGAAATGCCATCCTTTTTACATGCAACCTCCCATATTCTATCTCTCCGCTTTCAGGTGTAGCATATTTGGCTTTTTTGGTCATTGTATATGTATTTTAATATTTATTTATTTGTCTGTTTGTGTAGAAACTTTATCAATGAAGGGTTTAACATTAAATTGCATGGATCGTAAGTCTGAAGCATATGAACTTGTTCGTCAAGGATTGAAGGTCCGTGTGTTGTCTTTTATTTTACTTGATTTATGAATCTTTCAATCATTGTTTGTCAAGTGATCTGGTTTTAATATTGTTCTGGTACAGAATGACCTGAAAAGTCATGTTTGCTGGCATGTTTTTGGTCTCCTTTATCGGTCAGACAGAGAATACAGGGAGGCAATTAAGTGCTACCGAAATGCACTGAGAATAGATCCTGAAAATATTGAAATTCTGCGTGACTTATCACTCTTACAGGTACCATCCTAAACGCATTCCATCTTTACTTGCATTTTTATGGTGGATATGAACTCAGAAAGTATTTGAACAAAACACACATAGTGCAATGGATTTAACTTAACATCGGTCTTTTATGCTGGCATGTACTTGAGTCAGAAATCATACTGCCAAGAGTTTGTTTTATTTGTGGATACATCTTCATTTTGTCTTTGGCTTATTTCTCAAGTAGATTAGGTTTTGGTCGCAAGTCATACAAAACATATTACTGAACAAAAAGCGACTTAAGAGATAGGTTAGAGGTAGCAGTTTCTATGGACATATGTCTTAAGGTTTTGAACAAATAAATCTGATTAACAATGGGAGCTACCCATAGACGCATGAGAAAATGTAAAATAATAATGAAGTTTTCAAGGTTTGATGTTTAGAGATCACAGTTCACACACAATTCTCATGTGGTCATTTGAATCTTGATTATCTGCTAGAACTAAAGTTGCACAAAGATAGTTATAGGTGAGTGACTTAGTTTCATAAACCTGTTATATTGAAGAGTGAGGTCTACTGAAATAATTTAATGACAAGAATATTGTAAACTTGATGCTTGAGAGACAACCATCAACCTCTCAATTTAAAATGCACAAATACAAGAGTGTCATCTCTTGATTTGAGGCATAGAATAATCTAGATGTAGTTATTAGTTATTACTTGTAAAAAAGCCAATGCCTATTTTTTATATTTAAATACAATCAACCATAGTTTATACATCATATACAAGGTGGGAGATAAATTCGGGCTAGGTTGTCAATAGTAGGACCTCAGATTGAGTGAGTAAAAATATCTACTAGCAAATAGTAGAATTCACATAATTGTAATGATTTTTATAGAGTGAACGTTCTTGCAAATAAACTGGCAATCAATCTCTATGTTTTAATTTGCTAATGAACGACTGGATTACATGAAATGTGCAAGGTTGCTTGATTGCACTAATAAGACATCTTGGAATTCTGGTTGGGTCTACCACAATCCTAGAAACATAGATTGACATGAGAATTACATTTGGATCGATAGGAGTATTGGTCAACTTTCAATCTCATCCCGATCGTTGCAACATATTTAAAGCATATTTCTTGTAAGATATGATTATACCTGATTTTTATTGAGTTGCCTCTATCCCAGGTAAGTAATGCAGTCACCTCAAGTCTTTGGCTTGAAATTTTTGGAACAAGAGTTGTTAAGGTGTTCAATGCCTTCACAATCATCTCACGTTGATAGCAATGCCATCTTCATAAACAACAATAATAAATACACTGATTAGGAAAGAATGTAAAATTCATGCAGTTTTTTAAGGACCATACTAAATCTGCTAAACCATGCTCAAGGGGCAGTGGAAGAGAGCCGATTCACAATTGGGCTCTTTGTGGCAATTCCAAACTATTGGTGGTTTTTTGATACTTACAAAACTCGCTCTGACATTTCGAAGAGAGCTCGAGATCAATGTTCAAATGATTTCTAACTTCTAAGGCTAGGGCTTTTGTTTTAAGTATTTAGGGTTTTATCAGGCCCAACTATGCTATCTTGAGAAAACTGATTTTAGATTAAAACAGATGCATGAGAAACCATTTCTCAGCCTTTAAATTCAGATTGCAGAAATAGAAAACTTAAATCCTTTAATTCGAAGACTTGAATCATGTTAATGCAGTTTGTTTGTTTTTAACAATTTTCATATTTAGGTTTAATCAGCTATAAACATATATTCAAGGAAGGAGATAGGTGGAAGACATCTCAAACATTACAAGTAAAACCAATATTAGGCCTATGGAATATAATTTACTCTTATTAGCAAATTGAGTTGCAAACACATGTATATTCTTGCTCACAAAACATTAATTAATGTTAAAGCTTATTGGATCTAGAACCTGTCATGTGTCAATTTATACTTCCTACCTTTGTACCAAAAGATCAAAGTTTGATGTCATTATAGTCTTCAAAAGGGATGAGTGCTGTCCATCATCCCAAGCAGGCTAAAGCAAATGTTCAACTCTTCAATAATGCAAAAATTTGAGAGCTTTTCCTAGGAATGTGGAGCAAATAAACGCTCTGTTGTTTGTTCTTTTGTACTATGTATCCATCACTTATGAAATAAATATGCACGAGTATAAATCAGTGATTCTTTTTTATAATGTAATTTGGTCTTACTTATGTGATAGTTCTTTCTACTCTTGACTGACAGGCTCAAATGAGAGATTTATCTGGCTTTGTTGAGACTAGACAACAACTTTTGACTCTTAAGCCAAACCATCGCATGAACTGGATTGGCTTTTCTGTTGCCCATCATTTAAACTCTAAGTATGATATGCATTTATGTTGATTTTCCCCCCCAATTGTTGACAGCTTAAACCGCCTCTATACAAATTTGTCGTAGCATGGTGGTCCTGGAATAATCTTCCCCATATTTTTTTTTTCTTTTCTGAATTTTTGGTGTCCTTGACTCAATATATATAAAGTTTGCCTCTGTTGTACTTATTTTTCCCGTCCTTTTTTTCCTTTTAATGAAAAATGTAAGTGGCAGTTGTGTAGTAATTTGCCAGAGTATCCTTATTTTAAGTTAACATAGGAGGTCCTAAGGATCAGAGCTAGGTAGGTGCTAAAAGGAGGGAGAGGAGTGAATTGAACCTACATATCAAGATCATCCTGATCTTGAAAGAATAGGAGAAGTGCTATGTGATCTATTAGCTAGTTGATAGATGCTATCTTTTATATTTATATCTTAACGTAGATACGACATTGAGCTCTCAACTTGGCTATAAGTTAATACACAAATATAAAGCTTTCATTTTCACAAATGATAATTATGGTATTCTCGTTAACCTCTATTTACTGTGTTATTTGTGCATTTTGTTTTTTGAATCTGGTATTAGAACATAGTGATCAGAGAATAATTTGAGGAGCTTTTAAGAGAATAATTTTATTGGAACCAAATAGCGAAATGGTATATATTTGCCTGTGCAAACTCCTTGATTTCTTTGATTTACCGAAGTTTATGTGGGTCATTTCGTTAGTCTAGTTTTTATTTTTATTACAATTAGTTATTGAAATGTAATGAAGATCTTTTGAATGTGTAACAGTGCATCCAAGGCTGTGGAAATTTTGGAAGCATATGAAGGGACTTTAGAAAATGGTCATCCTCCAGATAATGAACGGTTGGAGCATGGGGAAATGATTTTATATAAGGTTATGCTTTGACAGAATGTTGCATCTGTTTCTTACTGAATTGAATGCTCAATGCTTATTCACATATTTGGTGTCTGATAATGTAAAATCTGGACTCGGAATTTGGTGACCCAGTTCTCTTGCTGATCTATTTAGAAATGTTGACCATTGTTGGATATTAGAAAATATGTTATAATATCTTTAAATTATCTTAGTTTATCTCATAAGATCAATTTGTAATCTTAGAGTATCTTAGATTATCTTTTAGGATTAGTTTCTATATTTCTTAGGTATTTAGGATTAGGAGTCTTGTATCCTCTATTTATAAGGATTAGTGTTTAGTTTTTTGTATCAAATTAGTATTAAACATATAACACTATAATTATATTTATTCTTATTATTCTTTTGTCTAAACCCCACAACGTCAACAACCATATTTCTATCAAACCAAGTGATATGGATGGTTTTAGGTTGATTGTTTACCACACGGCTGAATCAGCAATTTAGTGATCTGACTGATGAGGTCGATCATTATTAAAAAAAAATTGATTATAAAAATCGAAAGGGCACTGTAGTGCTTTACAGCTCCCATCATAGTGGGGTCTAGAGAAGGTTCACACCCATGTAGGCAGTCTAACCTTGTATTCGAGATGCTGATTCTTGAATAAAAGATAACGATAAAACATATGACTAAAGTTAAATTGCATTTGTTGAATGTGAATCTTGTTTTTGCTTTCAGTTCTACTTGTAGATATTTGAGTATGAAATTTTGTACGGTTTGAATGCTGATATTTTTTATATATTTTTATTTATAACTTTTTTTTGTGCCAAATATTATTGCACAGATCGCTTTGTTAGAGGAATGTGGATTTCTTGAGAGAGCTCTTGGAGAGTTGCGCCATAAAGAAACAAAAATTGTATGTATGCTATTTTCTTGGGCAATTTGATAATTTTACATATTATCCATTATATAATAAGTTGTTTGTGATTATGTCTTTTTAGGTTGATAAACTTGTTTTTAAAGAACAAGAGGTTTCACTTCTAGTGAAGCTTGGTCATTTAGAAGAAGCAGAAACGTTATACAGGACATTACTTTCCATGAACCCTGATAATTATAGGTAATAAATACCACCTACATTTTAGGTCATATTGTCTCAATTGATTAGTCTTTTTAGATGTTTTTCCTTTGTATTTCCCGCCTGATTTTCTTGATTGGTTTTTTTGATTATTTTCTTGATTATGTCCAATATGACTATGAATACAATTTTTAAGTTTTCTAGAGGTCAAGGCTGACCAATTTAGACAGGTTAATATTTGAAAAAGGTGACTAAATATTTTGTTTATACGTCTTATTTTTCGAACTGAGAACTTTATTTAGCATCTGTGATGTGTGTATTCCTTGTTTACACAATGTTTTACAAGTGGAAGGGTGGGTCTTAAAGATAGATTAGGAGAGATCTCATCTTGTCTATTTTTTCAGAGAAATTAATTAATTAATTTTGTATTTGAATTGTCAATTATGTGCTTATTTTTATTTACTATACTTGTAGAAGCTAAACATTAGTTCTTGTTTCATGTTACCAACCAGTTACTATGAAGGTCTCCAAAAGTGTGTTGGATTGTATTTAGAAGATGGGAAGTACTCTGCTGATCAAATAGATCAGTTAGTTTCGTTGTATGAAACACTTGGGCAGCAATATAAGTGGTCTTCTGCAGTAAAGGTAACACAGTTCATTGTTAATATTTTATTGCTAGTCATTTATACTTTTTTGTTTAATATCTTTCCTTAAAAGTTTAACAATCATCTGTAATATTTTGCTGTATTATCCATTTAAGACATTTTAAATACTTACCTTTTCTGTGGAAATGGTTTTCTAATATATATAAGTATTAACGTGTTGCTGATAGTGTTTTTGGAGGCAGGGATTTCATTGTTTCATGCTTTATGTTAAATGTCGCCAAAACTAGAATTGAATATCCATAAATAAGCCTAAAGAGTGTGGTCATAATGTCTTAACTTTCAGTTTGGATGGAGAACTCCAACAACTTAGGAAATTTAAAATACAGGGATATTGAATTACAAAATTTAATTACTTTCATCTGCAGAATCATTTGTTTGGATTTTCACGTATGCTATTGAATAACTAGAAGTTGCTAACTATTGTGAGTTCAAATTTGTCCTGGTCCTCATCACACATGAATCTCAACGTGAACGTCCGTTATAGAATGTATAGGCTTATGTTTAGGCAGTTGTTTGATGGCACTCAAACCTGGTTTGAATGGTTAAAATCCAGTTCCGGTGCTAGGAAACAGCTACCTAACACATGCCCCAAGTTTGCAGGTCGATCTACATTTCATTCCTGCATGTTTAGCCATAATTCCTACTCAGACCTCGCCATATCACCTTTTGTTAAGGAGATAATGTTTGAGGTGAAAGTGAGAGATATATATTGTAAGAGAGGTGCTATTTTGTGGGGAGGGCGAGGAAAATTTGAGAGACTGCGGAGATACGAAATCTTAGGAGAGAAATGCAATTTATCTGAACAAGAGAGTAGGGATATGCAACTCAAACCGAGAATTAGAGGAGGATTTCACAAGACTATTGTGTGGGTGTTTTGCAGTGTTAAACACTACATTGCAGCCTATGGTGCTGCCATGGCATCCCATCACAAGTCGGCTATGTCAGTTGTCAAAAAAATCCGCCAAGCCACTGCGGCCATTTAACAACACTGGTATTTAGAATACTTCAATTTTAGTAATTAAAACTTCAGA
>Ga0315914_1008286_pt1 | contig 13967 bp, 5 predicted proteins | sample MpolenodulesMG_FD_203920 | JGI IMG/M metagenome (GOLD analysis project Ga0315914, IMG submission 203920) | Medicago polymorpha root nodule microbial communities from Los Angeles, California, United States - elongated nodules | ecosystem: Host-associated > Plants > Roots > Nodule | place: USA...
GATTTTATCTCCACCAGAAAATGATGGCCTTGACAAATATTTTAATGAAAGCGAGACCCCTTTACTGGCTCCTTCCGTTATTGAGGTATAGCAAAAATACTCAGTGTTTTATTTATTGTGTGTTTAATACATTGTACATAGTAGTTATTTATAGGAAAATCTACTCCTACTGGCCAAAACAATATGGCCTACAATGTCTAGCCTTGCTTGACTTTTTTTTGCGGGTAGTGCATGAGTTTTCGTTTGTTAAGGGGTTTGTGATGCCACACGTCCACTTGTTAGCTTTCCACTTCACGACATTATATGTTGAAAAGGTCCATAGCATGCAACCTTTCCTCAAAATGTGCTTCCTTACTCACCTACCGTTGTTGTTAATGACACTACAAACAGAAAATATGGATTTGATGCCTCATTATCCAATTTTATTGAGGTTTGACTCAATTTGATTTCTTTTAGGCCCATGTAATAGTTAGTAGACTTGAAAATGAATCAAATATCCCTAACTCAACTATCAAAGCCTTTGTCTAACCTTCCATCAGTTGAAAGGTAACTCGTACAATTCTCTATTAGTCTACGTGATGATTCTGACTAACAAAATAATTATTTTTTGGTGTAACACACTGAAATCATTTTTTTTTTATTTTCTTTTCTTAAGTGTGCATTAATAGTATAACTTGTGTAGAATAAACATTTATTTTTGAATAAAAAACAAAGAAATTTAGTTGATACTATAAAAATTAAGAGACTAAACAAAAACAAAAAAAAGAATGTATCCTTTACAAAAATATCAATGTATGTAAGGATTTAAAATATGCGATAGATCACATATTTTTATTTTTCTTAAAAATGAAAGTTTATGTGAAATGGGTTTTAGATATGGTCTGAGCAGTATTAGACTCGATAAGAATTGGTTCAGCTTAAAACTCGACTAGAGTTTAATACGATTGTTTTAGCTTGAGTTTGACTTTTTAAAGTTCACAAACAACTCAATTATATTCTTTTACTTAAATCATATAATTCATAAGTAATTTTTTTTTTTGGCAAAAAAGTCAATTCTCAAATCTTTCACCTATATATATATATATTTAAAAAAAGAAAGATTGAATTACACAAACATAAGATGTTTAAATAATAGACATAAATACATAGTTTTTTTTCTTCTTGATAAGGCAAGAGTCAATGACATAACAAAGGAACATAAGACACTCCAACAAAGTTGAAATGCCTTGCAGATTCCGGTCTATGTCAGGTACTCATATATATATTTATTATTAAAAAAAGGAAAAAATAAATACAAAAAGAACTGGAACTGGGGGGACATAAACCTAACCCAGTCAATCCACACAAAGTGTATGCCAACCTAAACAGGTGATACAAAGAAATAAAAATACCATCGGTGGACGTCTAATGTGCGGTGTATGGACCAACCGTCAACACGAAATAGATCCAAGAACCAACAGCTCCTTGCGACAGCAACAAGCATAGCGTTTCTTTCGAGCCAAACAGTCCAACATCAAAGACTAATGCGAATTTTGAAACATCCCCCAAGTTATATAGGGCCAAACTTCGTGAAGGAGAGAAATTCGACCGCCAACACGGATAGTCGGATACCTATCCCCACCCTACAACCCGCTATGCTACGACAGAAAGCTTCATGGCCATTTCTAGCAAATCCAATAGAAAACAACTAAAATTCAATTGAAGGCCAGATCGAGGGATGGTCAATCAATGAGTCTGAGCACCACGAGCACTGCCAACACGGTAAAACCCGCACCCACCAATCGCAGCAACAACGGATAACAGATACATGACCATTTCTAGCATAGAAGATCTGTTGTGAAGCACATCCATTACAACACTGAGGGGGGAAAACCAGACCCAACCAGCACAATCAATCACAAGCGTCATAAACCACATGGTGAAGCCACGAACAAACTTGAAAACAACAAAACAACAACCACCATCTAATCAGATCGGTGGCTGAAAAGGAACCAGACGAACGGATCTCCTATTGAAGAATCATGTTCATTTAACAGAAACCCACAAACGCGATTGAATCCAAAACACCAACAACTTCAGCGACAAACGTCATCAGACAATGGTTTCCAGTTAGCTGACCAAGATTGTGACAAGAAGCTTCAAACCCAGCGATAGACATAGCAGATGTCTGCCGTAATTACCCAAACCCAACACTGCCGGAAAGGATAACCTCCATCAACAGCGCATCCGCCAAAAGATCTGACGTTAAAACAAAATTACAAAACACACCAAAACTAATACATGTAAATGTAACATAAACAAAAATCGGTAAAATTCCACATACATACCTACAATCAACTCATGAACAAAACATGTCAACCTATATATAACTCATGTTCAACTCATTTAGTTAACAAAGTTATTTTATTTTTAACTCAAGTTAAACTCGTATGATTTCTAAATCAAGTCCAACGAATTAATTGTCAAGTCAAATTTCGAACTATGTTTGAATTGTCTCAATTAATTATCTCTGCGAGCCCTAATTTCACGAGTCCTTACATTGTCTATGTTGAACCAAGTTCACGTTTTATGTTCAAACGATTTTTTTTTAATGACATATCAATGATAAGACTATAAATTATCACTAATTTTTCCCTAAAAAAATATATCATCAGTTTAATAATTTGACTATTTAATATTAAGTTTAACAAATGAATCTTTGATTTGAAGTTATAGATAAATCAATAAAGATTTGTCCCAAAATAATAATGATAATAATGATAATAATAATAATAATAATAATAATAATAATAATAATAATAATAATAATAATAATAATAATAATAATAATAATAATAATAATAATAATAAAGATTAAACAATTAAATTATTAAGTTAATGATATGATATTTTAAGGTCTTGTCAATTATATGTCATAAAAAAAAAATCATTTGGAACACCGAACATGACATTTGTAAAAAGAAAGTATGGATTAAAATTAAAAACATAAAAAAGAAAGTATGGATTCAAATTAAAAACAGAATTAACCAATATATTTGTTTCAAATGGCTAATGAGCTTCCCATAAAACAAATTGTTCATGAATAATGTATCTTTTCTCTAAAAATTGACGAGTTAACACCAAAAATATTAAAAACCTAAAAATTTAACATATTTTGAAGATATTTTTTGTAGGGTATTTAGAGGATTTAAAATATATTTAACCATTTTATTTATTTATTTGAAATTTTTTCTGTTTTGTTTGGTTGAGTATGAAATGAAATAAACATTAGAATTAAGGACTAAAAACTAAATATAAAAGATAAGCCCAACTTCGATCTCCAACCAACCGCATCATCACACAATCCACAATTTCCTCAGAATTCATCGCACAATTCTCTCACAAACAAACACACCTGCAACAACGTTGTTTCTTTCAACTTCGTCTTTTCTCTCTCTTGATTCTGTAACATTCTCATCTTTTTTTTTTCTTGAAAAAAATTGAATCTTGATATTATTTTCGGATACCCTTTTGAAAATTGATGATGTTGGAATAATTTTGGGTACTTGGGTGGTGTTAGATTTTTTTGGAGTTCATTTGTTATGTGAGAAGATTGAAAATTTGTTTGTAATTCTATTCTGGGTAGTGGTTAATTTCTTTGAAGTTCATTTGTAATTCATTGATATTTTATTTGTTGTAAAAAAATGAACTTGAATTATTCACTTATTCATGTTTTAATTTGATAGGATTTATTGATTTTATCATTTTAATTTGTGTGTATAAAACTATAATGATACTTTTGAGTTTTTGGTTGCAAATTTTGTTTATTTATATAGGAAGATTGTTCTTAAGTCAACTGAATGCAAAGATGTTGAATTTGTTGGTTTTTTTAATTCATATGATTTGTGATGTTATCATTTTGATTTGTGTCTATAAGACTATAATGATGTAGAATGATACTTTTGGTGCACATTTTGTTTATATTGGAAGATGTTCTTAAGTCAACTGACTGCAAAGATGTTGTTTTTGTTAGAGTTTTAATTGATAGTATTTCACTATTTCTGATTTTTATCATTGGAATTTGTGTCTGTAATTAACGAGGATTGAATATTGATACTTTTTCGTGTTTTTGGTTGCACATTTTGTTTATATTTGAAGTTGTTCTAAACTTAACTGAATGTAAACTTCTTGCCTTTGTAGGTTCTTGTTGTGGAGATTCAATATGAAACCAGTATGTCCTTTTGTTAAAATTCCCCGGCCGGATGACAGTAATGCTTCTAAAAAATCAAATGAAAACTCAAATAAACATCATGTAGAGCATGAAAGTAAGGTGAAGAAAGAGGTTAAAGATGCAGCTAGTGTCTCACCAAAGTGTCCTTTGGGATATGACTCACAAACATTTAAGATTGGTCCTCTTAGTTGTATGGTATGCCAGGCACTTCTATTCGACACCAGCAAATGTGTGCCTTGTTCTCATGTTTTCTGCAAGTATGTATCGCGGCCCGTGTTTATTTCTCGAATCTATATTGCATATAATGTTTTTGACTCATTTTTTATTTTATGTCTGTCTGATGTGCAGGGCATGTATATTGCGCTTTAAGGACTGTCCGTTATGTGGGGCTGATATTGAGAAGATCGAGCCTGATGCTGATCTTCAAGGTGTAGTTGATCGCTTTATTGAAGGTCATGCCAGGATCAAAAGGTCTGTTAATTTAGACAATGGCGAAGAAGCAGCAGAGAATAATAAGCCTGTCATATACGAGGATGTGTCTTTGGAAAGAGGTTCTTTCTTGGTGCAACAGGCCATGAGGGTATGTCCTTTTCAAACATGAATGAAGTCTTATATATGAAGGATTAAATTAAATTTGTGAAAGAATGGAAGATCCTTGAAATTTTTGTCATTAACTATTATCATCCATAATGAAAGTGGTGACTATGATAACGTTGATTACTTTTGATACATTCTGAGCTGGTAAACAACTTTTTAATTAACGTTTATGCTATAAGTGCTTATCATCTAAGGAATCATGTATACGCTATTTCTATAATAACAAAAGACAAAATAAAGTCAAATTGTTTTCATATAACCTATAAGTTTTTTTATCTGGATATGGCATTGTTGATGGAGACCCTTGATCTGCTGAAGCTACAGCTTTTTATTTTACTAAGTTTCTCTTATACTTTGTTTGACCACTTGACAATAACATTTTACCATTTGTAATTCTAAAACAGGCATTCCGTGCTCAGAATTTAGAAAGTGCCAAATCAAGACTGAACCTATGTGCAGAAGACGTTCGCAGTCAGATAGAAAAAGTTGGTAACACTTCAGAGTTATGTTCACAACTTGGAGCAGTCTTGGGTATGCTTGGTGACTGCTGGTAAGTTGTAGGATATTTTCAATGTATTCTATGATCAGATATTGTTTAGACATATGGTTGGTGCTTAGCGAAAGATGGAGAAATTTTAAACTAAGAGTAGTGTATCAGTTAGGACTTAGGAGTTTCATTGATTGAGGACATAATAGACTGATAAATAAAGACACGGTCGAAAATAGTGGCTATAGCGTTATATCATAACAAAATTTGAACAAATCTCTATTATTCCGTGATACTCTATTTAGTGTGAAGTGCTATCAAATAGCAGTTATAGTGGCGCTATAACGTTATAACGTAGCAAAATTGGAGCAAATTGCTATTTTCTGCAATCAGCTATTGACAACACCAACAGTAAAACTGCATATAACTAGACTGAGACCAAGAAAGATAAAAGCAAACAGGAATGTTTAGATTAAAATCGTGGAGATTGGAAAATTAATGTGTTGAATTCAAATCATCTTTGGTATTGAGGGTGTTGAGTTTTGGTTATGGTGTCCAGAATTAGTTTTTGCTAGTTTTACTGTTCTCTCGTACTTTGAAATAGGTCCTAAAAGCATTAATTTTTTAGGGATAGGAAAATGTCGGTATATTATATAGTTGCAACATTTTTCTAATAATTGTCTGTTGTGATTCATTAATGCAAATATTTTGTGCTCTTAAATCTTTAATTTAATGTACTCCATACCTTTTGCTCTTCCCTGTTTCATTCATCCCAACCATATTTCTTATTGTTTCACAAAATATAAAAGAGTATAGTTTAATGTCATGTTTAAGACGTAGATTGTGATCTTCATGTTGACATCAATTTTCTGCAGCCGAGCAATGGGCGATAGCAGTTCTGCAGTTAATTATTTTGAAGAAAGTGTTGAATTTTTGTCAAAGTTGCCAAAAGATGATTTGGAGGTTATTTCATTAGAACCTTGCTTTTCTTGGCTTTAGTGAAAAATAATAAATTGTAAGATCAAGCTGCTTTTGTTTTTCATCAATTAATTTCTTTGAACTTGTTGTCCTACAGATTACACATACACTTTCCGTTTCGCTTAATAAAATTGGTGATCTTAAATATTATGATGGGGACCTTCAAGCTGCAAGATCTTACTATTTTCAATCCTTAAATGTTCGCCGTGATGTTGTCAAGAACAATTCAAATGTTTCATCTCAGGTTGGTTAATACTATCCACTTATATTTGAATTATATCTAATCGTAGGGTTTTCCTCCTTGCTTTAAAGTTTTATTTGAATTGACTCATTTAGGCTTATCTACTGACATAAGCACCCATGAGACCGTTGGCGAGAACTTATAGAAACAACTTATGACAAGTCCAAAAGATGTTTTCAGTCTATTTCCGTTAGCTATCCAGTATGGCTTATGAAAATAGTTTATAGCTTATAGGAAAACAGTTTCTTTATTTTATCTTTGTTATAGAAATAGCTTATACATAAGCACAACTTCACAAGTTATATGATAAGCTCTTACATCTTATGGTATAAGCATTTAATTAATTTATCGAAACAGGGCCTTAGTATGTGGATTTTAGCTTACTAGTTGATTTACTCACCAAATATTTCATGATGTGATGTATGCCAATCTCGTTAGTTAGATTAATTTCTAGACATAACGAATGGATAGAATGATGGCTTGGTGGCTGGGGTGGGAGTTAAGAAGCAGACTGATAAGGAGGTCGAGGGTTTGACAAGGTTGGGCAGCTTCTTGGCAACTTAAAATGTTTTTGTATGTTTTGTGTTCTGATTTCTGAGATTTGTCCATGAAAATGATAAAAACATTTAATAGAAAGAGAAAAAGGCAGGAAAAATGAGAGATTGATAGAAACAGATTATGTTAGTGCCTGTTTGCGCACTAAGTGAAAACTAAAATGGAAACATAACTTTCCACTGATCAGAGGCACCCGTAGTTTCCTCGTTACGTGAGTTCTTGTAACTGTAGATATTTTTCAGTTTGGTTTTGTTTCTCTTTTGCAACAACTGAACCATAAGTACAATTTATCTTTCCCATTAACCACTTAGGTTAATTGAATCTTTAACCACCCATGCACATTTCCTCGTTAGAACATGCATTTTCGACAGAAGGTATGGCTGATTCCGAAATTAACTGTTTTTCATTGTTTATATCAATTTAGGTCTTAGATGTTGCCGTTTCTCTTGCAAAAGTAGCGGATGTGGACAAAAGTCTAGGGGATGAAAAGTTGGCTAGTGATGGATTTCAAGAAGCCATAGACTTGCTGGAATCTCTTACGTTGAAATCCGAAGCCAGTGGACTTGAGCAACGGGTAAGTTGTTGAAGTAAATTAAGTCTCTGGAATTTCATAAAAATAGAAATTTAGTATTAATTGATAGTACACTGCATTACTTTATTTTTAACATATAGTTAAATGACTTAAACTGCAAATATGATTATGAAGATGATATAACTTGATTCAATGGTTAGGTAATAGATTGTTAAATTTGCATTTTTCACAAAGTTATTAGATGAAGTATATTTAAGCCTAGTGTGAAGTTATTACTTGGTAAAATGTCGATATTTTACAACAGAAAAAGCTTATTATACTTTAGAAGAAGTGATGTTATATAGAATTTTCTAGTTTGTAGATATACAATTCTACCATGGACTTCAGTTTTACTATCAAGTGATATTAATAACCATTTTTAGTATCTAATGTACAACTCTTGTTTATTAGATATAGAATTTCCATTTTATGCCGTATTTGAATATGAAGATCTTGAAATTAACTTCAATTTCCATCCTTCTATAGCGGCTATCAGTTCTAGACTTCCTTAGAAGCCAAAAGGCCGATAAACAAGAACAAGTTGAACAAACAGTATGAGGTCAGGTACATGCCTTGCTAGCAAAAGGAAAAGCATCAATTCGGATGCAATAAATGTTTCTGTATGTGATTGGATTCATGTGTAAAATAAAGCTCAGGTGAACAAAGGCATTATAATAGAGGAAGAAAGAGACTTTTCATCCAGAGTGATGAATACTCGGTCATTTTTTTTTGGCGTTTATCTGAGATTACAGCGAATCCTTTTTATTCACTGTCTTTCTCTCTCCTACTAGAACTTTCCGGTGACCAGAGAGATCACAACTCCCTTAGTACCTTATTTGTGCATAAGGGCAACTGTGATGAGTCTTCCTTGCATTAATGTAACTAATATACTTCTCTGATAAACTAGAAATGAAGTAACGTGGATGTATGTCGGTTGTGTTTCGAACTCGAACTCATTCTATAGTGTAAAAAGTATATAGAATATTCACAAATGTTGGTGTTTTTGGGTGAGTTTTGATAGATGTGATTTTGAGTATAATTCATTTTGTAAAATTGGTTTGGTGACTATAACTTGTATTTGGATGCATTTATTTTCAAAGCAAGTTTAATGTTAAAATTGGCACTTTTATCATTTCTAGTCAAATGAGGTTTGGAGGTAAAATTGATTGATTTTGCCGGATAGAATATAAACACATGTATTACACCATTAAAATTAGTGTACTCCCTCGAGAAATAATATTTGTACAATTATTTTTTGACAACTTTATTTTTCATACTCATAAGAGGTTCCTATCACCTCTCTTCATTTTTCTCTCTTTTGTTTTTTTACAAATAAGAAGAGACAAAAAGAAGGTTATTGATTATGTAAAATTGATTCAAGATAAAAGTGAGTAGAATGTAAAATGATTTATGTTTAGATGGATTTATGTAAAGGTGGATTTAATTATAAATTTAAGGCTAAAATCAACTGTAGAAGTAAAACCAATACTACTTTAAACTATACAAACATCACAAAATCAATTCTACAACCTCTAGAATCACTTTTGACCTTCTAAAATTGAAACCAAACGGATTTTTTTTATAGATTCTTTTATATTATGTAAAATTTATTTTATTTTTGTCTAAAAAATAATTAAGATCACTTTCATATTGAAATAAAAAACCCTATATTGAAAATTGTTTTGAAGTTAACCAAAAAGAAATCAAGGAGAGAATATGAACTTTGTATTATGATCTTTAAAGTATCTTTTATAATGTCACATGAGTCATGTTTACAGGACATAAATATTGTACCTTATAAGTATATGAGTGACTGGTGAACACCAGTAAAACCACTAACAATAAAAGTCACTAACAACAACCAAAGCACACACTAATGGGAATTATACGGAAGGCTAAATACTCACAAATTCATAACAAGAATAACTTTTTAGAGAAACTATAACAATATTTAGATTCTCATTTTATTTTAATTTTTATATAGAAAAAAGGGTTACATATGAATAGAAAGTTTTAAAGGCATGTTTGAGAGTGTAGGATGGGAGGGGGGCTATAGAAAAAATAATAAAGAAGCAAGCAAAATAAATAGAAGACATGGGAAAGAAATGACTTCAAATTGTTTAGTTTTTCTTTTGATAATACATAATCTCATAGGTTTGTATTGAAGAATAGTTTTAGAGGGTTTATATTATTTTTTTCTTCAAATTTAATCTATATTGTTACAATATTTTTTAAAATAAAAAATATATTAATTATAAACATTCATTTATTATTCTCTAAAAAATACTCTCTCGAAAAGTATGAAATATTTATCTTTTTTTTTTCTCTACTCCCCTTTTCTCGCAATAAGTTAAATTCTAATAAGTTTTGGACGTGTGATGCTCGTTTGATTTTTCGTCTAAACAAAATGAATACAACGAGAACTTATTTAACAATAAAAATTATCGTTTTGCGACTTCCCCCTTTCTCTTTTCTTAGCCGTCGGCTGAAACCCTAATTTCTTTTCCTTCATCCACTAAAGAAGGGTGGTTTAGGGTCAATTTTTGACCCCAAATCACCCCTCTAAATCGTTTTTCTCCTCCCATTCTATTTAAATAAGTGATTTTCACATCGAATTAGGTTTTCGTTTTGTGATTTCGTCGTCTTAGTGCGACGCTGTTTTGTTTGTTGTCTTTGTGCGACGTTGTTTATCTTTTCCTTTGTTCAGGTGTTTGTTCGATTCAGATTGTCAGATCAGCTTTGACCTAGTGCAGATCCAACCAATGACTTTGGCGTCATCAACGTTGTAGATCCAGAGGCATGACTATTCCGGAGATTTTAATATAGTCATATTTGTAGGCTTATGTACTTTGTCGTTTTATGCTATTAACATGGATGTCGTGAGTTTGTTCACAGATTTATCCTTTTGTTTTTAGCGAATTTGTATTGGATTGATGTACTCTATCAATTTGAAAGAATGAATGTCGTTTGTTTTGTGTCAAAATAAATTTTGGACGTAAAAATAGAGAATTATTGATAATCTGTCTTATAACAGAAGAGTTTATAACATATAACTTTTTTTTTTGATAGTGATAATATATAACTGAAAAACTAACTTATATATGATAACGATAAAATAATTGATTGAATTTGTAGTAAGTATTTGATAAAATCAATTGTTGAACTAATTTATAAATATAAAATGACATCAAAGATATATATTCAACGAATTCATATATTTTTCAATTAAGATTACTAATAAAATTGATATAAATGATGATAAGTTATAAGTTACTAGTTAAAAAAAAAGGCTATAAGGATATGTTTGGTAAAGCCCTTTTTTGAGCTTGTAATTGTGTCTTTGAGGTTAAAAATTCACTTGAAGTGTAAATAGTCAATCGTTCTTAACATCGGCGGCACCGGAGAACTAATTTTGTCGCCGGAATATTAACAACTTCGCCGGAAGCGAAGAAATCATCAGAGAAAATGTCAAGCAAGAAGAAGACCAAAAGCAAAAACACCAATAGCGACGAAGAAGACGATGACGTTTTCTTCTACCGTTTCTGCGCTTCATCCTCAACCCCCAACACCACCATCACCACCACCAACAACCAAATCCAATCCTCAAAATCAAACAACAACAACAAAGCACCATCAACAGGAGAAACCTTAGCACCATCAAAATCAACCATATACGTTTCAAATCTAGATTACTCCTTAACTAACTCCGATCTCCATACTCTCTTTTCCACCTTCGGCCGTATAGCGCGTGTGACAGTTTTAAAAGACCGTCACACGCGCTTAAGCCGAGGTGTTGCTTTTATTCAATTTGTTTCCCGTCACGACGCGCAACGCGCCGTGACGGAGATGAATAAGAAGATTTTGAATGGTAGGACTTTGAGTGCTTCTATTGCTGCTGATAATGGACGTGCTCCCGAGTTTATTAAGAAGCGGGTTTATAATACTGAGACTGGTTTGTGTTTTGAGTGTGGTGGGAGTGGGCATTTGTCTTATGAGTGTCCTAAGAATCAATTGGGGCCGAGGGTGAGGCCGCAGCCGAAGAAGCCGCGAAGGGGATTTAGTGGGGCCAAAGACAGAGAAGAGGAGGATGACGAGGAGGATGAGAATGATAGGATTGGCACGGAGCGGTTTGAGGAAGATAATTGGGCTTCTGTGGTGGATGATGGAGCTGATGAGAGGTTGTTGGGGAGGAATGGGAATGAGGGTGGGGGTTTGGATGATAAGAAGAGGAGGAAGAAGAAAGGGAAGATAACTGGGTATTTTAGTGATGAGAGTGATCATGAGGACGATGATTGAACGTAAATGGTGGTGTTTTTTTATCGAGGTATGTGTAATTTATTAGTACGGATACTTCAGGTTGAAAGTGTGCTCAGAGGCACTGATACAATATCGACACATATGGTCACATTAAAATGCTTTTATTTTCTCATATTAGGAGCAGTGTCGGTGTCATGTATGTGTCAGAGCTATATAGGGTGTAATTGATGCAATTGTTTATACGGTTTGGTTTCATCGGATGGATATGTTTATGGTTTTGAGCATTAACAGATTTTAATGTACTATTGCAGTAGTGTTAGTTATTGTGATAGTGATTAGTGATGAACATTTGTGTTTGCCATATTTTGATAGCTCAAGAATGATGATTGATTAGTCTTTAATTTATCTGCTAATTTAGCATCCGGGTCACCTATAAAATGGAATGAAATATCCTGTTTGTTATGGTTTTTTGTTCTGCGAAAAATTGGAATTACAATTTATCACTTTGTTTACCTTATGCACATCTTGTTATATAAACAAGGTTTCTAAATTACAATTGTGGCTGTACAATAGTATTTTATATATGGAAAATTGTAGTTAGATATAACTGATGCAAATGCAACGGTGGATTTGATGTAGTTGTTGAGTTCTTGAAAATCATTAAGTTGTAGCCACATTATGGTTGTGGTTCTTGTGGAAAGCAACTTAAAAACCATGATACTAAATGTAGAACATAACTCTTCATGTCATGCTCTGTTCCTTACTACCTTATGTCCCAAATTCTATCTAGCTGTGCCTGAGACGCAATTGAGCAGATAATATATCATATGTTTCAGTTATAGCCTATTTTGCACTACATCATTAAAAAAGAATGTTATTCTGTACTAAGGGAGAATAGAGGAGCATAATACAGTAAAGTTGTTATTTTTGCATAATTTACTCTGTAAATAAGACATATTCTGTGTAGTTTTAAGATTACAAGGAAACAGGCTTTTACTTTTGCTCTAAAGTTACCCTACAAAAATAAAATGTGTATGTCTTCGATTGAAGCAATTGTTCTGCTATTTTCTGCAATAAACATTGGTATCTGGTTTGTGCCAAACTATTCAACATTGACTTCAAATGCTACATGAACATAATGTCGAGTCCACCATCAATCGATGTTAGGGACCCATAATTGTATCCACCATTGGCCTCTTTCCAATAGAGAGACTTCATAGGACATACTCTTCATGGTTCACACCTTGAGCAAAACCAAGTTTATTGGGGATGATCTTTACATTGAAATCCTTTGGTCTCATGCACCATTTCTGTACATGTGGCATTGATGGATGATCCCACATTGGTAACTGTTCCTCTGATTACTTATGCTCTTTGATGTATATTATGCATTTTGTTTGAGATTACTGTGTAGTTGATATTGTAGATAGGATCTCAGCAGTGTTCTTTGGGCAACTGAAACTTCTGTTATACATTAATCTTATGTTTTTCTTGAATATCCATAATGACAAAGGAATATGAGGTAGTCTTCTGCATCTGTTTCAAAAATTAAATTGGGGCCGAGAGTTTTGAGTGGATTAATGTTCACAGCTTCTACTTCATTTGGGTTGGCAAAGTAATCTATATTATTTGGTCAGAGGTTTCCACGTTTTTGGTAGTGTTGATAGATTTTTTTGGTAGTGCCACTTGATATTGTATGTTGTAGCTGAAGAATTGAAAGAATAAAAGAAAAAAAAACTATGGCATAAGTATTATTTATAATTCTGCTTATGCTTACAATTCTGCCATGTTTATTTTAGGTAAACCAATATGTGAGGTGAGGTGAAGTATAGCATTAGCTATCATTGGATAAATATTTGATAAGGTTTTGAACTTGATGGTTTCTGAAGCCTTCCAAGTTTATCAATTTTAATTTTGTTCTTTGAGGGAGTACTGGAGTTTTCCTCTGCTGTAAGTGGGTAGCACTTGGGTGACATTGTGGTTGGTGACATTAGCCAACCACAATATCACAAGTGGCTTTCTTCTTTCTCTTTCACAATTTTTTTTTTTTTTTTTGTACAATTGTGTCATT
>Ga0315914_1008287_pt1 | contig 13965 bp, 9 predicted proteins | sample MpolenodulesMG_FD_203920 | JGI IMG/M metagenome (GOLD analysis project Ga0315914, IMG submission 203920) | Medicago polymorpha root nodule microbial communities from Los Angeles, California, United States - elongated nodules | ecosystem: Host-associated > Plants > Roots > Nodule | place: USA...
TATGGCATAAGCAGCTTATGAAACTATGATAAGCTATTTTTATTTATTTACCCAAACACCTTTAAAAAGGCTTATGGGAGTAGATAAGCTCACATAAGCTCAAAATAAGCCAATCCAAACGGGGCCAAAATACATGAGTTTAAGCTGGTTTTTTTATCACCTATATTTTACTATTATTTAATTTTTTTATTTACTATTTTATCCTTTAATAATTTTATTTTAAACTTTAATTAAAAATTAAACCCTGTCAGAAATATCCCAGAAATAACATTATCAATAACCAGCAGAAAGACAGGTATTATCCGCTCTTTCTACTGCGCTAACGCATGTGATTATTTTATTATGTTTGTTTGTATAGTTTTGATGAAAATTTTTAAATTTTTAAATATTAATGGAAATTATCGACATATTGATTTATAAACAAAATATTGTCAAGGCATATAACAAAATTATGTTTGAACTCAACATATTTTAATTTGCCTGCATATAAACTTAAGATAAAATAATGATCATTTATTGTTTATCATATAACAAAATTATGTTTGAACTCAACATATTTTAATTTACCTGCATATAAAATTAAGATAAAATAATGATCATTTATTGTTTATTCTAATAGTAATTAGTAATATCATAACATAAATGTATAAATGACATGTAATGTAAAAGAAAAAGAAACCCATAAAATTAATCGACTTTGATCAGTTGTAACATGAAAGAAAAAGAAAAAAACTTACAGGTTAATTCTGAATTTTGATGCAGCGAGCTGAGAGAGATTGAGAAAAACTAAACAATGCGGGACAGACTATTAAATGTGAGAACCCTACTTATTAATATTTAATATAGTGATAACAAATCTTTTTCTAAAATATTTTGAGTCCTAATCTTTTTTTTAGAGGATTTAAAGTCCAATCTTTAACATTATTTTTTGCTCACGTTTGTTACTAATCTTTTTTTTTAGAGGATTTAAAGTTCAATCTTTAACAATATTTTTTACTCACGTTTGTTACTATTCTTTTTTTAGAGGATTTAAAGTCCAATCTTTACCATTATTTTTTGCTCACGTTTGTTACAATTGATTAAAGGCTAAGGAATAGTAACTTATATTAATAAACGAATAAAATAATATGGAAATAGTGTTTTTTGTGGAAGTAATAAAATAATATGAAAATACTGTTTTTTGTAGAAGGGGTATGAAAATACTTGGCAATCTTTGTCAGTTGTAACTTGTATTGAGGGGAACAACACAGATGTACAATATAAAATCGGATGATAAAAAAGTAACATGAATTTTTGTTTTTGTGGTAGTTTTTTGTGAGTTTGATATGTGGTTAACAGAGGTAAAAGAGGGTTAACGGGGACGATTGGTGACATGGATCAGTAATCTACATAAGAACAGTTCATAAGGAATTGTGTGTAAGTTTTCTCCTTAAATTAAATTTATTATTATCTATTTGTTACATGTGTTATTTGTATTTAAAATTAAAATTAAAAATTAAGGGTATTTTTTGAAAGAAAAGTTCAACCCAAAAGTGTGCTGAAAGGGGTAGTTTTCATTATATACGGTATAGATACATCCGCCCCTAATTACAAGACCTTTTTAAGAATTTTTTTTGTCTCTTTTTATAAGACTCCTTTGGTATTTTCAAGTACATTAATTAATTCTTTACCAACATACCCCTATTTATTTTATATCTTTTTCTTCAACTAACATTAAATACTATGTTGAAAACATACACTAACCTCTTTCTTAAAGGATAAAATTCTAAAAACAATAGTCATTACAAACAAATTTAATGTCATTTTCAATTTTCTTAATTCCCATTATTTTTTCAAAAGGGTCATATAATTAGGAACGAAGAAGGATATAGAGATTTAAAGCTGAATTTTTTATTATTTCAATTAGAGTTAATTATTGAAATTGACCTTGTAATATATGTAATATATGTTATGGATGAAAAATGACCATGTGAAATAAATTCAAAATATTATTATTTACAGTGAGTTGTTTCTATCAAGTTAAGTGACTAGCTAATGCTGATTTTAATTTATTGTACTTTCAGATTTTTTTTTATCATTTTGGATTAAAGGTCAAGTGATGACGTTTGTGTAAGGATATAAGTTGAGAGAAGTGCTTCTTCTAATTCAATTTATGATACTTTTATTCACAAATATTGTATAAAAACTTGACTACATGGAAGTAATGAGTATCATGCAAAGTTTACACGTTAGACATGTTATCACACATATAACACTATTATTTACAAAATCTTACTTACATGGAACTAATGATGATCATAAAATCTTATCTCCATTTACTTACAAAACGATATGTTTTTTTATCGTCTTGCACAATATAATAAAAAAAATCTGAACTGAAAAGCTGTATTATTCTTGGACAAACTTAATTAGAATTAAATGTTTTTATATATATAAAAAATATCTAAAAATTTTCACAGAATAATTGATAAGCCGAGAAAATGCTTGCTTGTATGGTGGTGTAGCTAAGCTGCCAGACAACAATTTAATTTGAGTAGGTCAACATGACAGTTGTATGTGTGGCTATTAAAAGAATGAGCGACGTGGTTGAGAGAAGGTGGCTTAAATTCAGAGATATGATACAAGATGTCCTGATGCAGGTTGCACGGTGCTATACCACGACACGTAACACAATGGGGATGAAACATTCACGTTGATGGGTTCTTCTTGCATCATATTATTGTGTTAAGTGTTAACCACTTGAAACCGAGTAAGAAATCATTGTGTTACGTGTCGTGGTATAGCACCGTGCAACCTGCATCAGGACATCTTGTATCATATCTCTGAATTTAAGCCACCTTCTCTCAACCGCGTCTCTCATTCTTTTAATAGCCACACATACAACTGTCATGTTGACCTACTCTCAAATTAAATTGTTGTCTGGCAGCTTAGCTACATCACCATACAAGCAAGCATTTTCTCGGCTTATCAATTATTCTGTGAAAATTTTTAGATATTTTTTATATATATAAAAACATTTAATTCTAATTAAGTTTGTCCAAGAATAATACAGCTTTTCAGTTCTATATTCATTAAGTTTGTATTATTCTCACAAGGTTGGTTTCAAAGAAGGTTAATATTCATTATGCTATCTAGATGATACATTCAAATTTTGGATTCCTCTTAAGACAAAGTATATATATGCTATGCTCTTGGATCTTGAATAATCTGTAGCACTAATACTTTTGATGGAAACTGTGTTCGGTCCAGTGTTCGACACTGACAAAACACTGACACGAACACATGTTGTTACATTCAACTAATTTATTTTTTAAATTTTTTCTCAATGTCGACGAGTAAGTGTCGTGTCCAATGTCAATGTTCATAGCTTAAATATACTATTGCTATCTCATACGTGGATGATTTGTAGGTTGAATGTCTCTCATATCATTCTGATCTGCAATTTTTATCTCTCTAGTAATGTTTTTTTTTTGTTTTGTTTTGTTTCCATATGTAGTAGCATTACACAAGATGATGGAAGGGGATGGGGAGAGGTGTGTGCCATCTGCCTATATAGATAGAGACGTCTCCTCTTTCTTTTGAATGCATGCTACAAGAATTGAATTGTACCAAGGGTTTTTCTTTATTTTTTTTGTTATTTTGTATTTATTTAATTTTCTTATTGTTCTAACTAATTTTTTTGTTCCCTTTTCTTTTGTTTGGACAGTGACAAGTGTGGTGTTAATTTTCCTCAAAAAAGTGTGGTGTTAATTGACATTACAAAATCTATAACAATCCATAATGTAAAAAGGGATAAACCATTCTAGAGGAAGTAGGGATTCTGTGAGGAATGGCTAGAAACGAGAGATAACAAAAATATGAAGCAAAAAGGAATATCAACGGAGCATCACACACGATGTTTTTGTAACGGAAAAACAAAGATTGGGGTATGTGGTAAGTGTGATAGTGCTGCGAAAGTCATGCACAATTGGGCTTTCACCTTTGAGATACAGAGATGAAAAAAGGGGAAGGGTGGTTGTATCCTTTGCCACCAGAAAAAACCAGCGATGGTGTGGATTGGCCAACCACGATGGCATCAATGTGAGTACAACGGGTTATCACAACGGCGACGCAGGGGCGGACACACCATAAGGCTTGGTTGCTAGGCACCAGATTATTACCTTATTTTTTCCTTTTGCGATTGGAAACACATAGTACACACACAACACCTCTCACTTCTTCTCACTCAGTCGCACTCTTCTATTTTTTTTCATCTGAGCAAACATGGTTCTTCTAGTATTTCAAGAGGGAACATTTTCTTTTAAATTCAAACAAATGTAAACTTCTGTTTTGTGCAAAAGAAAATTTTCTTCCTATGTACTTGCAGTTGCAGTGTGCCTCGTAAGACATGAACAAATAATTGATCCACATAATTATTCTAATTTATTCTAATTTCCCTAACGAAGTACATAACATAAATGTTAAAATTATGATTGAACCCACTAATTTCTTCCGTAATTATTTACAAGGAAAGAAACTCATAATTGATCCACAAACATAAAAAAATTTACTTCAATGTAAATACCACAAGACTATTTATTTTCTTCTCACCTCAGATTGTATAGAAGATCAAACTCATGAAACAAGGTTTGTATTCAGCTAATAATAGAAAAGAAAGTACTTCATCAACAAAGGTGATTGTGATCCATCAAAGTGAACACTAGTGAATGTCCCAAGAAAACATAGCTTTACTTGCAATGACAATAATATCACAGTAGAAAATCACCAAGTTAATTTGCAACAAGTGGCATGAATAGTTACAAATCTTGCACCTTTTGCATAACATATAACGAGTTCGAAGAAAATTTAGAAACTCGGAGTGTTAGCAAGATTTGATTTGGCGTACTAATACAAAGATAATGGATCAAGATCGAGAGTTCACACCATATATTTATTTAGAGATACCAGTCAGTCAAATGTAAGTTGACACATTTCTGCGGCTCTTGGCGCATTCGATAATATTTTTAGAATGTCGTACTTCTTACCTTTGTCCAAGGAAATATCAGCAATAATCACTGTCTTTAAAACAAGTCCTTTTTGCAAAACATCCTCAACAAATGATATCTCATCTGAAAAACCTCGAAATCCTTTAAATTGAATAAAGGTAAGGTGGGATACGAGACAGTTAGGAGCACTAAGCTGTGGAGCCCATCCTAAAATCGGTGACTCTTCCTGTAGGCAACAAAAGGACTTGAATAAGATGCAATATTCATAGTAATGAATTAATCATGTTATTTACTAAGTGGTGTACTGTTCAATAAGATGCTACTTCTAATTTATGTAATCTATTTTATAAAATTTGGTTAATTTCGCATCAAAGTTATGTAGATCAAATTAAGCTTTGATTAAACATACCTTAACATTTCGAATTTTAAGAACTTGAAGAATAGGACATTTGTGAAGCAAGCTGAGGAGAGAATTGGAGTTAAACCAGGGAAGAGTGAGATCTAAATGAAGCAAATAGCTAAATTCTTGAAAAAGTAGATCACGGGGTTCACCAAGCAGCCACTGTTCGTCCGGATTGTCAAGTATTAATTAGTACAAAACCATATCTATCTATATAGATATAAAACATGATTACTAACTTACTCTATATAAATGATGAAGTAAACATCAAATAACTAAAATAAAACTTAACCTTGGTTGTTGAATCATTCAAAACTAGATGTTTTGTCCTAGAGAGATTGTTGAGGAGCTTCAGTAATGGGACGACGAAATCATACGACAAAGGCACGAGATCAAGACTTGCTTCTATAACATGGTGCAAGTTTTTCATGTTTAAAACATCGCTGAAACTGTATTGGTAAATGTGAATGTACTCAAGATCTGGCGCGTTTATTTCAAGCGAAGGCCCGACCTCCTTACTCTCTATTTCAATTTTCAACCTTTTCAAGGTAGGTGGAAGGCAAACATTGTCCAAGCTATTGGTTAAAAATTTAAGATCCAGAGCTTCGATGTTTGGGCAGCCACATAGAAGTGCATTCACCATAGGCACTTCCACATAACCGAAGATGTCAATTAGCAGTATCTTCAGTGATGGTAAGCATATTGTCGTAGAGCTTTGTATGTTTAGATGAATTCCACTGCAAATACTACCGAACAAACAAACTATTTTATATCACTGATACATAAGATTGAAGGCATATACAATATGGTGCCAGACAACAACGCGACATTAACATATTGGTTACATTCAATTGCTTACATATTTGCAAAGTTTTATCGTTGTCGACCAGGGTGTGTGCAAGTGTTTCATAGTTTTAAAAATCCCAAAAAAGTAATTTAGTGTGTCAATTGATGGCATATTGGACACCGAGACATTAGTGTTCAAAGTATTATGTAATTGGAATTAAATAACTATTTATTGGTTTACTAGCTTATTTTAAATATTATTTTTACTTTATGTTATTTTACTTGTGCATCATTTTCAATGAATTAACCATTCAACAATTATCTTCTCTCTAAAACTCCCACTCTCTACAATTCTTTGTATAATTTTTCCTTTGTAGCATATTCTACTTCCAAAAGACTTTTGATGCCCTCATTTCTCTCTTTCAAGACCCTTGGTGTGTAGAAGTTTACATAAATTCTACTTTAGATTCTCAATTTAGATTTGGTTGCTAAGGACAATGTTTTGAAGATGATAAGTATTTCAATACCTGAAAATATTCTCAAATTAGCCTCTGAAGTTTTTTTTAGTGGATTCCCTACAAGACATATTTTACGAACTACTTATTCTTGAATTTGGTGCACTAACTTTGAGTGTTCCTATTGTTTGTCATGCCACAGAACAGAAGCCTATCATTACCAACCTTGATGTATGAGGCAAGCAAATTCTTTAAAAACACTGTTGTAATTTGAAAGGCACAAACATCTATACCTATAAATTTAATCAGAACATTGTAAAAAACATTATTCATAATTTATAAGATTATCTTGAATAATAGTTTTACTATATGTCATAGCTTTGAGGGGTGTATCTACCGTCTCATTTATAATCAATCAAATATTTCAACAATTATCTTTTTTCATATTTTATCCATTCGTCCCTAACTATATTTTCCCGTCTCATACAATCAGTGTCACTTACAGGTATAAGTATTGTGTGTTAGTGATTCAAAAAATCCAAAGAAAAAAAAAGATTGGAGAGATAAGGAACCAAAGATTCAAATTTCCCACAATAACATTTGTCATTTACAAAAGAAAAACTAGCAATAAAATGGAAGCACATGCCTGAGTGAAACGAGGTTGGGGCAAGTGAAGAGGCTCAGAGGAAGCTTGAAGTCGGGTCCATCATCATCTTCGTGAAGGAGATCGAGGTCGAGTTCCTCGAGGTTAGGCCCAATGACGACACGAACCCAAGTGTCAACTGTATGGGAACGGAAATTGTTGTCGTTGACAAGGGAGTGAGCACAGGTAAGACGCATTTTCTGAATGCCGCAGCGATTACGATGGAGTACGTTGTTCACCAAAACAACGAACCTTCTGAGTTGTTCTATACCGTTACCAGAGCTGTAGGAGTCATCATATTCATCGAAATCTAGCACATGGAGATGTTTCCAAAGGTGTTGCCATCGGCGCGAAAGACGGCCAGTGGAAACAATAGTTTTGATCGGAAGGTATGATAAGATGTAGTTGAGGACATCGTCTGGTAAACTACTGATCCTGTCTTCTTTCTCTTCCGATGCTTTTCGTCGTTTGGAGTTCGACTCTGTCATTGTCGTTCGAACACTTGCCATCTTAGTGATCTATTTTTTCTTTGACTTCACAGTATATATATATATATATATATATATATTCAGAATGATGGCAGAAAGGCGAAGACGTTTGGATGCGAGCCACAGAATACAAACGAGGGCGAGAGAGAAACCCTTAGAAACCCTTAATTTTGTTGTTAAATTCTCCTCTCTCAATATATATATATGCACATGTTATAATTATTCTTTCAAATCTTTCTCAATTTTATTTTCAAATCTGCCACCTATGCCATAAATATAGAAAAAACGGTTTTTTCTCCTTTCTTATGCCATGGATTTAGAACATTAGCTTATTCTTCTCTCATTTAATCTTCTTTTTTCTTTGACTTATAATTTTTTTTTTTAAAGCAAAAGAGAAATAAAATAACATACAAGAAAAGAGGTACAGAGCTGGGGGCATCGGACCTGACTCAGAAATAACCCAAAAGGGAATACATTGTGATAAAACCGTAAAAAGAACATACCATAATCAATCATAACAAAACCAACTCTCATCACGGGCGCAACCCAGCGAACCCGCGTACGGACTCGAAACCAAATTACAAAAAATATGACGAGAGAGTGTCAGTCGGATAAAAGAGGGTTTAAGATTGGTGTATGGATCGACCGCCAGCACAGTAACAAGATCCACGATCCAGCAACCCCCTGAACAAAGCAGCAGGTATAAAGCTCTTTCGAGCAACACTCCGAAAACAATCACAAGGACTGCAACGGACAAGAGGACGGTACCGGAGTGAAGGCCGCCCTGATGCATCGAGACATGCAGATCTCAACAGACCTGAAAAAAATCAGAGAATCAAGCAACGAACATCAACACAACCGGTTGCTCGAAAACTCATTTGAACCCAAACACGAGTCCAAATCGTTGACAACCAAACAACATGTACCAGTTTCAAACCAAGGCCAAGTCTGCAACCACCAACACAGCTCTGAACAAACAAAACACAACAACACCAAACAAAAACAACAAACCAGACAGCGACGAACAAGCAATTTGACGAAATCACACACCAAAAGAATCTCAATAAAAGAATATGATAAATGACTGAGAGAACAAACACAACCATACAGAGAAACGATTAACAATAACATTATGGTGGGTGCCTGCAAAATATAAAACAAATCGAATGTTTTGGGAAGAAAAAAAAAAGAGTTCGATAATGCTCACTGTTTGTTGCCAAAAGGTTTTCCAGAAGAAGGTGGGGTGCATGTTTGTTGTGCGTTTTCCAGAAAAAAGGTTTGGGTGAACAAAGAGTAATAGAGTTTTATTTTATATAAAGGGTAAAATTGAAACTTTGTGTTAAATGTTGGGGTCAATGTATAAATCTAGGGGTGCGGGGTATAACTTCCCGAATTCTGCTCTTCTCCCAACACATTTTGCTCATACCCAACTGAACTACCGAAAATACCCCTGCGTTACTTAACTAACGCAAGTGTTAAAATCTGCGCAACTTAAGTCACGCAGCGTGACTTAACTCACGCTACGTGATGTTTTAAAGACAGGAAGAACCTCATTTCCTCATTTCTCATCTAAAATCTAAAAAATTTCTCTTAAATTACCTAAATCCAAAATTCCTTCAAATTCAAATCAAACCACCATTAACCATTTATGTTTACATGTTAGATTTTTTCTCTTAAATTAGATTTTTTTTAGATTTAGGGTTTGTTTAAATTTTGATTTTTTTGGCAAGAAATCATACAATGTTTACATGAAAATGACTTGTGTTGCTTAAATGTTTAGGGGTAAAAAGAAGCAGATTTAGTTTTACCCCAACGATTGACCTCTTTTTACCCCAGGTCGATAGGCCTATTCTTACCTCTCGATTGGCCTATTTTTACCCCTCGATTGACCTCTTTTTACACCAAAATAAAGACAAGAAAAAGAAGGAAATGAATAAGGGGAGAGAGTGAGAATGAGAGATAGTGTGAGGAAATGAGGAAGTTTGGAGGGGTATTTATAGGTTGGAATGGTAACATAAGTTATAACTACAATAAATGTAGTCAAAAAAATGTGTAAAACTTGTAAAAATATGTGTAGAATGAAGGTTGAAAAGCTGACCACCGTCTAAAAAACTTGTGTTCTTGAGATCATACCACCGGCCAACCTGCATGAGTTAACTCGCGCACAAGCCAGTGGTGCGTGACTTAAGTCACGCAGAGCTATAAGTTGCGTGAGTTAAGTCAAGTGGGTCGATCCTCTCTAGTCCATTTTGAAATAAAGGCAGGCTGGGCCAACACAATTAACATCTCTATTTATCAACCATAGAATATCGGGCATCAAACATGAGCTATAAACTACTCCCTCTGATCCTATATACAAGAAAATTTTCAAAAAAAGTTATGGTCCTATTTATAAGAAAATATCACAACTTTTAAGGTGTAATTATTGTTTAAAAGACTTTTAACCCTTTATTTAATGTTTGTCTTTTTAATATTAGTTGGTGTATTTAATACTTCACAATTTTTTTATGAGGATATATTTGTAAAAATATTCAAAAGATTACACTTATTAATTATTGCATTGTTTTGATGTTTTTTGGTTTTTCATTTTACCCCATTCTCTCACAATTATTGTTTCTTTAACATTTCTTCTTTTTCTCAAAATAATTGTCACTTTACAATACTTATGTATCATTCATTATTATTTTTTCCACTATTATAACCTTATCTATTGAATTTCATCTAACTTAATTATTCCACTAGCTACAATTAATAAAGATATTTTAATAAATGATACTAATTTTATCATTAAAATCAACATAATTAATCATTTTCTTAATGCACACAAACCTTGAAAGATTAATATTGTGGGACCGGAAAGTATAATAAGAACCGGAGGGAGCCGATGGGGTGACAGGTTCGAGTTGCTTGACGTATCGGCCATGTAATCAAACTGGCCTGAACCGGTGTGACTCGGCCAAACCCGGTGAAAACTGATGAATCGATGGGTTTAACAGACCGAACCGGTTTTATGTGAAACAGAAATTAATTATATTACTTTTGCCAAAAATGGCCGCAGTGGATGTTGAACCTGCGCCTCATGAATTGTAATGGGATGACTTAACCACTGCGCCATGAACATCTTCTGTTGTAATATTACTTTCTTTTTTTTTTTGACAAGAAGAAACTTATTGCATTTCATTCATAATAATAGTAGAGATATAGAAAGGAATCCTAATATGATACTTTTTATAGTTTATATATAATAACTGAGCAGTTTTTTTATAAGGGAAACCAAAGACATCTTTTTTAAGGAACGTTGCACAATCTTTTCTTTTAAATATTATTATTGCACATCTCATATATTTTAATAAGCATTTTTTTTACTTGATTACTACTATTTTTTCAGCATATTTTTGCTCTTTTTTTTGGGTTGTACTTGACATTGAAATAGTTTTTAATATTTATTTGAATATGTATTATATCTCAAAAAATATATGCAGCTAAAATCAAGGGATATTTATCAAGTTATTTTTATTTATGTCAATAAAATGTGCTTCTACTAAATATAAAAAAATTAGTTTTTTTTAGTTTTTTTTTAAGAATTTTTTTTTGAGTTCAAAGTCATTCGGTTCAGTCTAATTTAACACAAAGAACTTTTTATATAAACCGAGTCATATAACTGAGCCATCCGATTCAGTAACGCGGTTCGACCAGTGACACAGTGGTTCAACCATACCGAGTCAATCACCGGTGAGTTTTTAAAACTATGAGTACATAAGTGTTTTCAAGAAATAGAGCCGTACAAGTTAGGAGGGTGTATTGGATTAGGATTTTAAAGGACAATTTTTGTTTGAAAAAGTCTTGAGGATTTTAAAAGACTTTGCAGGATTTTGATGACTTTGAAGATTTTATAAGACTGTTAAGGATTTCAATGGATTTAATTTATAAGATTTTAAAAGATTTGAAATGATTTTATGGATTTCAAGAGACTTCAACAGATTTTATGAATTTTAAGAAATAATTGAAAAAATATCATAACACACTCTCTTTCAAAAAATCTCAATAAAAACTCTTATTTATTTTACTTTATTCACGGGAGAGCGAGAGAGAGAGAGAGTAAAATTTTAAAAGAAAAAAAACAATCCTAAGAAATCTCATGTTTTCATGAAAGACTTTTTCATGCTAAAATTTCACTAGACAATCCCACAAAATCCATCAGAATCTGATTTATTAAACAATCCTTCCAAGTTTGAATGATTTTGAATACCACTAGACTTTTTTTAAGTGATTAAGAGTCTTGATTGAATACCATAGGACTTTTTTTAAATAACAAAGAATTTTCATTGAATAACATAAGACTTTTTTTAAATTGAAAAGAGTCTTGATTGAATACCACAAGACTTTTTCATGATAAAAAAGTCTTTTAAAATCCCTTAGAATCATGATCCAATACACCCCCCTAAGGGCTACGTAAGGGAAGATTTAGGGTATGGAAAGTTTGGAGTGACTGTATATGGCACTCCTACGAAAGTGTTTTCAAAGGGGAAGATTAGGGTTCATCGTAAATGGATCATTGACAATTGGGTTCCCCCAATCACAACCAAACAGGTACTTGGTTTATTTTTAATAAATTTATAATAACAATAATCGAATTGAATCTTATACCATCAACATTTGACATTTTTGGCTTCATAGCAATGTTGTGTCCCTAGGTCTATGAATTGTTTTTTTTGGCTTAATTGCAGTCTTGGTCCCGTATCATGATCTTGTGATTTTAGCCCCATAAAAAACAATAACAAATCAGCCCCTAAGTTTACAATTTTTTGCAGTTTTGGCATGATAAATAAAGTGATTTGGGTGCCACATATGCATTGATCCAGTCAAAATAGGTTTGCGGGCCAAAAGTGCAAGTTGCATTTAAGTGCAGTTCAATTCTTCTGCCGTTGGCTAATGTTCAAATTTGTTAACTGCAGTCTATGAAGCACGAACACTCTTTGGATTAAGGGTGTCCTGTGTCCGACACGTGTCGTGTTTGACACCGAGACATATAATTACATTGAAATATATGATTTTCTCAAACTATTAGCGGTGTCTATGCCGTGTCCGTGCTTCATAGACTGCAGTTAACAATGTGTATCAGGCGAGTGCATGCTAAGTAAAAAGAAGAGATTTCTAATATGCTTTAATTGATTTATGCAGTCTTCAAGTTTATTAAATATACTGTAATCATAAATTGATGTCTTTGCCTATTCGAGGCCTTGAATTCCTGGGTCTGTTGTCTTTGTAAAAGGCCATCATCCAACATAGACTTTCAAATAGAATTTCAGAATAAATGAAGGTTCTTCAAAAAAGCTTATATAATTGAACATGATACGCCAAGTTAAAATGCTTGGAGGTTCCTCTAACATTTTTGATATATGCTACTATGTTTCTCTTGTATTGTGTTTCTCATTAATACCATCAACTTCATGGTGGAAGAGATGTAAAACAATAGTTTGATTTAAAACTTTATTGTGGTCAGAAGAGTAGAACTGCACTTAAGTGCAGCTGGGAAATGAGCTAACGATAGTTAACTGCAGTTGGGTAAGAAAACTGCAATTGGGGTTATTAAGGTAATTTTGAGGTGCGGGAGAGTAATTTTTGAAGCTTAAAGAGAAATTTCCAATTACAAATAAAATGTACACTCAAGAATGATTTTGTAAATTTTATATATACGGAACTGGTGAAAACCCTCACGCATTTAGGGTCTAAAATGAATGTTTAATCTTAATATTTGCATAATTGATATGGTGTCTGTGTGGATTAACTTATTTGAAGTTGAAGGGAAAAAACTTAGTTTTTTATAACTTATAACTTATTTCCATAAAAACTCTGATATTTTACGAAAAAAACTAAAATATGTATGAAAATACTATAACTTTATTTTATCCTTTGTTATGCAATACTTATATTAGTAGTGCTTAAGCTATAATTGTTTAATTAATTATTTATCCAATGAGAGACTTTGTAGGGAACTGAAGAAATAGAGGGAAATAGAAGAAATAGGATTAGTGAGTTACCTGACTGCATACTCATCCACATAATGAGTTTTCTTGAAGCACGAGACGCTGTTCGGACTTGCATCTTGTCTAAACGATGGAAGGATCTTTGCAAACGTCTCACTACTCTCACATATATTCCGTCGTGGGATGAAAATAGTTTTAAGAACTTTAAGTCTTGGGTTCTG
>Ga0315914_1008288_pt1 | contig 13964 bp, 5 predicted proteins | sample MpolenodulesMG_FD_203920 | JGI IMG/M metagenome (GOLD analysis project Ga0315914, IMG submission 203920) | Medicago polymorpha root nodule microbial communities from Los Angeles, California, United States - elongated nodules | ecosystem: Host-associated > Plants > Roots > Nodule | place: USA...
TACCCTAAACAACATATAAAATACAATTCCTAACTTAATTCATCTTTAACAATCATCAAAACTAACATGCAAGCCAAATTTCTAAAAACCTAAAAATATATAATTTCTTCAAAATTTGAACAAAAATTAAGCAATGATGTAGAATAAGCAACACTTACTTGTTCAATTGCGTGATTTGATGATAATTTGCTTGAGTTTGGAGAAATTCGCACTTGGCGGGGAAAAATCGTATTTGAGAAGTTTGAAAATATGGGAGTTTTGGTTCTGTTTTGCTGTATAAACACTTAAGTCACATTTTGTGACTTAACTTACGCGACGTGACTTAAGTGGCGCAACAACATAACGTGCGTTAGTTAACCCAAGTCCAATCAGCTGGGTGGGAGCGAAACGTGCAGGGCGAAGAGCAGTAATCGACTGTTTTTTCTTTGTGGGCCAAATTAACCCAAGCCCAATAAATAAATATATCCAGCAAGAGAGAAACCCTAATTCATCATCTTCTTCCTCCTTGAAACGGATCAGCTACCTCCTCCATCTCTTTAAACCCATTTTCGTAACACTTCCAGAAACCTCTAACCTTTCAATATCATTCAAGATCTAGATCTATTACTTCTATTTCTCTTCATCAAATAAAGTCCGGATATACTTGTATGTTTTTTTCCTGGATTTTTCAATGGGTACTCTTGGTACGCTTGCTTATGCGAATTTCACCATGAATTTGAGCGAATCAGTATGCAGAAGTACCGAGAATCGGTTCGTGCGAACCAATTCGCGGTTCTCTGTTGAATCCAACGAATTTTGTGACTCTGATCCCATCTTACTTCCTTTATCCCAAGTGTTTAGTTTAAGAAACCCATCCAACCATAGCCGTTTTGACCTACATTTACATAAATAAATAAAATATTAATATTAATAAAAAAACTTACAATAGCAACAAAAACTGAACACATTTCATTATGAAAATAGGATAGAACAACTCTTCCCATTCAGCAAAAAAAAATTAAAAAATACACTTGTTCCTTCCTTGTAGCTATGAAGCTTTGGGGACAGATAATTTAAAACGCAAGTCCTCACCAAGGGCACGCATGGATAGCAAGAAAGGAAATACATCGAGCTGCAGAAAGCCAGGCGGCCACAGATTATGTGGTTTGAGCCACCTCTAGACATCTCCTATGACAATGCAAAAAGCCAGACAACAATAGATGGATTTCTGTTAATGAACTGTAAAAGAAGAAATGAATGCTTAGTTCATAGTTAGAGAAAAGTTCCAAAAATTACTGACTGGACAGTCTGAAATTCTCATGCACACCATTATGCAGAAAACCAGGAACCTAACTTGCTACAATGGTAAAAAGGAAAAGTGCATTCAAAATGAGAAGAAAAAAAAGAGAGGTTAATTTCATCAGATAAAAGGACTTTCAATCTATTTAGTCATAGAATTTCATTTCTCTTTTTGATGTACCAAACTAAAATTTTGTTATGAAACACATAAGATGAAGTTTTGATCTAATTTTACCTGCCGGAAAAGGGTACACATTTACATTAATGGTCTTCATACTTCTTTTCATAGTACCTAAGAAATGACAAGTTATTGCTATTTGAAAATATATTATTTTCGGATAATGATCAACTTCTTTTTAAAAAGATGTTTCGAAAATATTATGATTATAAGAACTTATGCTTTCAAAGTACAAGGATCTTACTTGTAACAGCATTCATCTATAGGATCCACCGCAATTTATTAGACATCGGTTGAAAAGCTTCCATCACCTTTTAATAGTTCTGGACAGAAGGGATATAGCTGGAGGACGCGAGAGATGGATTCCCAAACTTTCATCAGACCTGATTGCTTTTGATGCCTCTGAAGCATCCTTATGTAATAGTTGAACAAAAATTCAAGTTGATAGCTATGGCTTCTCCATTCTGCAGGTCACAAGCATTCAAATAGATGTGATAAGTAGCACTATACAGTTATGCTGCAACACAGAAGATCGATATTGATTACTCGACAAATTTTTGTACTCCCTTTAAACTTGTCATCATTCTTTTTGTCTGAGTTTCAATCACAATATCTCCCCACTTCAAACAATATGCATTATTAACTTTCATGAAATTCATTTTACTTGTCGTTTCGGTTTTGACATACAGGTTTGTGACATTAACCCAAGATAATACGTTATCGTAGTAGCTATTTGATTGGTTGACTTAAGGATTTGATATAAATGTCTACCGCTCTGCAATGCACTTGCGTTTCATTTTTAACATACAGGTTTAGGACAATCTTAGAAAATACTTCATTCTTCTCTATGAAGGACCAAGACAAATACGTTCACTGGACATGACACTGCCATGCCGACACTACATGTATTAGTGTCCGACACCGAACACGCCTTTGAAGTCAAATCTTACAAGTTGTTTGTGTCTGAGACCTTAGGGTAGCTCCTAAGGACAACAAACTAATAAAAGTAAAGAAATGGATAGAGAAATCAATCCCAAATTGTCTTGATTAAGCTTTTATATCCAAACATGTAAATTTGAACCACATACAAACAAATCATTTTCAGGAATTCCAATTCAAGTGAAGTTGAACTCATATTTTCTTCTAAAGAATTTTCAAGTGGTCACTCAGATATATAACAAACCTTCTAGTCGGCCAGAATATATAGCATCCAAATATAAAAAGGTTTCAGAATATATACTAACAACTTCATTTAAAATGAATGACTAATATAGATTTATCCAAACTTATAAGGTTTCAATATTTTTCCATTAAAACAACAAACCATCTTAATGCTTCTTTTAGAGGAAATTTTGTTGACAGTCTGTAGCTTAAAACTGAAACAGTTCAAACTAATTAGGGTTTTGTACTTTGCCACATAGCTAGGCCCTGATTTCATGTTTTTGCAGCCAAACACATGTTGAACGTACAACTAGACATTAAATTATTGGGATTAATATAGTATGAACTTTAATATATATATATATATATATATAATATAGACATTAATCAAATTGTGGATAACAACTAAAGCAAATTTACTGGTTGAAAATGCAGCAAGGACAAACAATACATTGTGACTGTGCCCAAACGATACTCATGTGATCACCAAAAGAACAGTGTTCATCCATTTCCTACTCTTATTTCCTAATATGCAATGCAATGGTGTCCATAGAGGAAAAAGAGTCCTATGGATGTCACTCAAATCCAACGCCAGAGACAAGAAGCTGAAAACCCTATAATTTTCTCTATCAGTTGGTAGCCACAGAGGAGAAAAATCAGCAGTCATCACATTGCCGTCATAGCAGCTAACTTCTCTATCCCCTCCTTGAGGTTACTAACATCTTCCTTAAGCTCAATGGTGTCCTGTTCAACGTTTGTCATTCTCTTCTTGATGTAAGCTCGAGTACGATGAGTGCGAGTAGGTTTTTACTAAATCTGCGGGGCCACTTTTGCTTTTTCTGAGGCAGAGATGAGGAAAGTATGAGACTTGGTTTTGACACTTGATGAATGCAATATGATACATGATATGCTAAATGTAAAAATATGCAATTTTTATTTTTTTATCGAAGGACCCATAGAAACAATTTTTTTATCGAAGGACCTCATATTTGCATGATCCTCACTATTAAGGTAGAACTCATTTGACAAAGAAAGACTGTCAGGCCTTCCTTTCATAGGGTATCCGTACTGATGCATAACAAGAGTTGGGTTGTAAGTAATTCCTCCGCAGGTACCGATAAGAGGCACACTCTCGAATTCTCCACAACTTCCAATGATTCCTTCAGAGTTAGTACCTGCATGGACCCAAACAATGTCGGCCGGAGTAAGAGGCATGATCCTTTGAGACCAAGATGCTTTCCCGGTGTTTGCTTTGGCGAAGACGGATTTGGGTAAGTGTGAAGCAAACCATCTGTATAGCAAGGGTGTACAACAAACAATCATTCCATCCTTTTTGGAGTTTCTATAGTGAATTGAATGGTATGTGTCTGCAAGTAAGTTAGGAACAGGGTTCTTAGTCAAGAACATTTTGATTACATTGAGGTCGATGAAGTTGTCCATGTTGGGAAGCAATAAGAGGCCATATATGAGTAAGGCGAGGACAGATTCAAAGGCATCAGTCTTTTTGGCTTTAGCAAAGTCAGAGGCTTTTCGATAGAGGAATTTAGTGATTAGGCCTTGGAAATTGTTCTTGATGGTGAAGTGAGGATGGACTATGTCAGACGGTTTGAGATGAAGAACTGCTGCAATGGTTGCGGGTTTAGGGGCGAGTCCAAGGCCGTTGAAAGGTTCTCCTTCGGACACCGGTATGCCGACCCAATAGGAGTACTCCTCAAGAGTGGGGACAAGCTGGTAGTCGGGGAAAGTAAAACAATGACAAACCGGGTCATAGAATTGTACCAAAGTCTCCAAGATTTCATCGTCAACCTTCACCTTGAGGTGGTTGAGCAATCTCCCATGATGCTCTCGGAAATTCTTTGGATTAGTCACTTGAGATCCTAGCTCCCTTAGTCTTGTCAAATCCGGTTTCTTGAAACTGTACTTCTTAATACTCCTTATTTTGGAACTCATCTACAGTATTTACAAAAAAGCTTGTCTAAGTCCTTCGATAATTTAATGAATGAAAAAATGCATTTATGAATGAATGCATGTATGCATGGTTATGCTAAAGAACATAGAATACAATGATGAGGTTAAGCCCACAATGTTGGATTCGAGGGTAACAACGCCATTTGGTAAGGACTATGGTTTCAAATTGCACTTGTAACAAAGGTTCTACCAAGTTCCCAAATTACAACCACCCTTGTGAATGTATCGGTGCTCAGGACTGCTCGTAGTCCGATAACATCCATAAGGACGTCTAGTTTGAGTGTAGTATCGCGTATCGACTAAATTCAAGACTGCTCTTGGTTTAGCCAATGCACTACGTCCTAAAAAGGCCAAGATGGGTTAAGGGTGATCTAAAGGTCCTCAACATTTAGCGGACTTCAAAAATAATAACGCCTATCACGACTGCTCATGATGACGTAATATCACTTTTGAAAGACCTACGTTGAGTGGAGTTATACCACATGCACACTGTCATACCCCAAATTTTGACCAGTTAGAAATTTTTATTCGTATTTTAAAGTCTTTATTCGTATTTTAAACAGTCAAAATCTTTGCTTTGTTTTTAGATAAGTTTCACATTCCTTTAGTCGTTTTTGAAGTATTTAAACGTTTTATTTGTACCGTAGATAAATTAAAATATTTTATTTGCATTGTAGGCAGTTGAATTCTTTTTGTTTCTATTTTAGATAATTAAAACTTTTTTGTTCGTATTTTAGATTTTTATTCGTTTTTTATCGGTTAAAAAGTTTTGTATTCGTATTTTAAAAGCCGAATAATTTTATCGTCTCAGACGAAATTTCAAAAGAGAGGTATTTTAAAATACCTCATTTTGGTTACAAAAGGGACATTTTACTCTTTAATATTTTATTTATTTGATTTTTATTGTCATTTATTGCTAGTTACTCACTTTCTACTTTATTACTTCTTGTTTCTTTTTATGTTACTTAAAAAAAAAACGTTTTCTTTTCTTTTTATTATACAACAATTTCATTTTTTAAGACCTTTCTTTTTTTTTTTTTATCATTTATTTATGTTCAAAATTAGTCCAAGGTCCAACATAGGTCTTGCTGTGCCAGAGACCCCTTAGGGGTATTTTTGCCTTTTCTCTGCAGCAGAGAGAAACCCTACTTTTTACTATTTATAGACATTTAATGCAGTGTAGCGAGTCAGAGAAGGTCAGAGTCAAAAAGGCAGCAGCAATCATTACAAACCCAAATCTTTCTCTCTCCCAAAATTCCAGATCAAAACCGAAAAATCACAAGTTTCAGATGAATGTCTACATGAACATTCATATGTGTTTATCATAGGTATTCATCCATTCATACCGAAATTTTCAGAAAATCTACCAAACATATCAATTCTTTCCATCTCACAGTAAACAACAACAACAACGGTGAAGCTTTTCACCAAGATCATTCTATTTCGTACAACAATCAACACATCCATCTGTTTTCAAAATTCGAAAACACCGTTACCAACACAACAAAACCTGATCGGAGCTTATTCAGCCAGATCGAGCTTTTAGTTGAAGTTTTCCGTCGCTTTTCTCTATCCTCTCCGATCCAGAACTAAGGTAGTAGCTCGTCCATCACTCTTGTTCTTTTGTCTTCTTTTTTGTAAAAAAAAATTTCGAAAACTAAAGTGTAGATCTAGGCTATTTGGATGTTTGTTTTCAAAAATTAGTGCTGGATTTGAATAGAGGAGAAGAAGAAGAAGCGTTTGACATAACAAAAAATTCAAAAAAAGTGATAAAAAGATTCCGGCGCGGCGGCTCTCCGGCTGACCATCGCGCCGAAGGAGGCTCCGACCGCCACTCTTCTTCTTCTCCGGTGGTTTGTTTTTGTGAGGTTTTGAGAGCTTCTGTTTATATACTACTTTTTGTTTGGATAATCCTATGTGTACGCGCTATGCTTATCCCATGCTCCTGTGTGTTTATGGCCGCCAGATCTGGAGACTTCCAAAATCTGATGGCTGCTATATGTTCCCTTTTAAAATCCTGTGTGTGTTCCTTTCTGTGTTATCTTGTGCGTTAGTTGTTTAAACTGTCAGATCTTTGATCTGACGGTCGCTGTGCTACATTGTTGATTCTTTGTTTTGTGCTGTGTTTTTTTTAAACCCTTGGATCCTTGATCCAACGGCTGTGATGACTTTCTCTTTGATTAAATCTGGGCCTCCTGATTCATCGGACGGTCCATATTTAATCTACCTGAGCCAAACCTATGACCCATATTCTTTGAACTGGTTCGACCCGTCCAAGGCCCAGTACTTCGAACCGACCCGTTTTTTTTGTTTAAGCCCAAAAAAAATTCTACTGCTTTGTTAAATGCACCACTGTTTTTAATATTTACACCATTTCCTCTTAAAAATTTATTTTCTTTCTTTTAAAAATATTTTGCTTTGTGTTAATTGTTTATTTTACTGTTTTTTTATTTGTTTATATTATTTTGTATTATATTTTGTTCATCATCTCATGCATATTTATTTTTGTCATTTTATTTTGTTTTAGGGTGTATAATAGGTTTTCTTGTGATTTAATCCATGCATTTTATTGTCATTTATTTTTCCTTGAAGATTTAGCATGTATTTAGGGACCATGTAATACTCATATAGTAAAAGATGCACTGACACCACAATTTATTTACCGTATTATGTCATAAACCGCAATCGAGGACCGAAATGAATTAGGAACAAAAATAGGTTAATTATTGGACTCTAATTATTTTATTAAAATCAAACTACTAGTAATTTTAGGTTCATCTCCATAACTTGAGAATTTGCTTAGGATCCAACATCCTTGGTAAATATCTCGCTTTTTTTTTTCACCACGTTACATCGTTACGCTTAGTTTATTAATTCGCGTTTAATTTAGAAAAATCCTTTTACCAAAAAAATCAAATATGCAAAAACTCAAAAATATTTTCTTAAGAAACTTTGGATTAATCCAAGTGCTTTTTCCTTTTATTTCCTTAATCAAATGTTTAATCAATTTAATATTCATATCTAGACTTGAGTTTTCTTGTAATTAAAATTTGACCAACCTCATCTTATTTTCTCTCATGCCTTGAAGCCTCTTTCCTCTTCTCAAAACTATTTTCAAAAATTATAAAATTAACCTAACTCACCAAAAATAAATTTTGAGAGTGTACTACAGTGGTTTTGATCCCACTTGTGGGTATGTAGGCAAAGGACTCAATCCTTCCAAATCAAATAAAAATAACCAAAAACATACTACTTCTCCCTCCATTCTTTCATTCAAACTCTTAGGCATTTATTTTCAAAATAAGCGGATAACTTAGCACAAGATAATTTAGACAAAAGGTTCCTACAGAGTACCGTAGTCGTGTAGGGTGCTTAACACCTTCCCTCCGCGAAATCAACCACCGGATCCAAATTTTCTAAAGGTTTTTTTTTTCTCTTTTTCCCTTCCCAAAAAATAAAAGTAGAAAGTTCAAAGATTGAAGGTTCAAAACCAATCAATGGATTGATAGCCAAAAATCAGGAGCGCACACACATATCGCAGGACCGCTCCTGGTATGGCACTATGATTGTACCCCGTCCTAATCCTATACTTCACTCAAGCTCGGGAGTAGGACTTATTAACTCACCTCTCACGTAATAAGGTAAACATGTAAGCAAATACTTACAAAGCATAAACAAAAAATGAAGCACAAATATAAAGGAATTAAGATAGGTTTAACCCGCTTAGGATTTATATCCCTTGTGAAGTCGCTATTTCTGTGCTCCTCGATTTTCGGATATCAAACCATTAATTGATTTGAATTGTCAATCTTTAAACTCTCTACTTTTATTCGTGGGAAGGGAAAAAGTGAGTAAAAACCCTTATGAGATTATGGATCCGGAGGTTGGTTTTGAATAGGGAAGGTTTTTAAGCGCCCTAAACGACTACAGTACTCCGTAGGAACCTCTTAACTAAATTATCTTATGCTAAATTAATTGCCTATTTTGAAAATAATTGTTTACAGAATTAAGAGAAGAATGTTGAGATAAGAAGCATGTTTTTGGTAATTTTTATTGATTTGGAATGATAAAATCTTTTGCCTACTTACCCAACAAATGGGATCAAAATCAAATAGTTCACTCATAAAAATTTATTTGGTGAGTTGGATTGATTTTAAAGTTTTTAGAAAATGGATTTTTAGAAGGGTTGCGAGACCTCAAGGTATAGAAGGATAAAACAAAGTGAGGTTGATCATTTTTAGTTAAAAGAAATCAAGTCTAATATGATTAAAATACATTAACATTTGATTAAGAAAATAAGAAAAAAAGGCAACTTGGGTTAAAATCCAAGGGAAGTATTAATGAAATATTTTTGGTGTTTGAATTAATTTGAAAATAAATTTCTAAGTGAAATGTAGACTAACGGAAGCTAAACGCAACGACGTGATATAATAAAGTGCGGAAAATAAAATGCATGCATTACATAGGTTTCTATTATACACACTAAGCAATTGATGATAATTAAATAAACGACAAGAAATAAATATGCATGTAAAAACTTTAAGCATAAATTAAATTATAAATAAGCGACAAATAAATTAAGCATAAAGCAAACATAATTAAAAACAAACAAGCCAACAACAAAAAATAGTAGTAAAAATGACAAAGTAAAAACAAATATTAAAAGTTAGAAAGTAAAAAAGAAAATAAATTTTTAGAACAAAAGGAGGCATTAAAATAAAAGAAATAGTGTAAAATATATGAAAATTATTGATGAAAGGATAAAAAACAAAAGGGCTCAGGCATGATGAATCTGGACCACTTGATGAATCAGGAGGTCCAGATTCAATCACTGTATCATCTCATCACAGCCACTGGATCAAAGATCCAAAGGTTAGAAAAACAGCACAAAATAGAGAAGTAACACAGGAAGCACAGTGACCGTCAGATCTTTGACGGTTCAAAAAAAAAAATACAGTAGTTCACGTTAAGGGAAAACACATAGGATTCAAAGTTAAAACACATAGGATTGCGTTACCAGCAGATTCTCATTGAAAAAACGCAAATTTCACAGCTCTTGATAACATCCTTTCACTGAGAATCTGCTGTACTCTCCGGCAACAATTTAACAAAATCTGATACAGGTTCTTGCAGCTGTAAATTTACCACCATTCTTTGCTCATTCCCATTCAGACTTCGCCACCAGCACCAGCGCCAAACCTGTGTATTTTCCACCTACATCCGCTTTTGCGACATGGTATTGCATCTGTCTGCAGCAAATATGTATAGTTCAGGAAATAGAAACTGATTGGTTGGTTACACTTCCACAATTCATTGCAAAGTAATGTGGTTTCACCATTTCCTATCTCACTTCTAAGAAGAGTTGCAAACCAGTTTGGTTCAATGTCAATATTCCTTCCAATTCTGTTGTTATAGTACTTTTGGTTTTTAATATTCTCTTTTATTTACTCTGTTCTAAATATTCTCTTAAAAAGTTGAAAACAAAGCCAATTAGTTATTATCGGGCAGGTTGGTATTTTGAGGGATGCTTCAATTACTTTTTATGGTAAAATACACTCATCAAATATGTGCTAAGGTTTTTGAAGTTGATCATATGAATATTCAATTATATCTTCTAATAATTTCTGTGATTATATATTGTAATTACTTAGAATATGGAAAGTATGGGTAGCATGTGTAAAGCTGGCTCTTATGGGGTTTTTTGGCTCATGAATTTGTTGGTGGTCTCTCATTCTGTGTTGGTTTAGAGTTCTCTTCCTTTAGTTTTTGGTCCAATGGGGGGTGAAATCTAGTGATTTCACTAATTAGTTTTTTATCAGCTCCGGTTACTGGTTTTTGGCCTCGTGGGAGGTTCTTAGTTTTTTCTCGTTTTAATGGGTTTTGGCTTAGTCTCCCATTCTGGATGGTACAATAATTATATTTTAAAAGCTATTATGATATAATATATACAATACTTTTTTTAGGAGAATATTCAAAGTCTAGTTGTAATTAAAAATCAAACACTTTATTTAAGAAATGGAAGTTCACATCATTGAATAGAGATTTGAGATGAACCATCTGTCAGAATCATACATATATTTGTTGTTGCTGCGACACAAGTTCTGTTCCAGAAAAAAGATTTGGCAGAAAAGTGTTTTTACACAAGAATACCTTATTAATTACAAGAGCCATACAGTGTTGTTACTGCTACTCAAGTTCTGTCTCGGAAACTTCTGAGTTCTGATCTTCATCTGCTTTAATCTTTCTATACGGATTCAAGTTTTTGTACTAAGATTGAAATTCTCAAAACCAACGGATTCTATGCTGCGAGCAACATCTAGACATGTCGCATGACAATGCACATAGCCAGATGACTACAGATGGTTTCCTGACAATGTACAGACAAAGAACAAGATGCTTAGTTTTCGTTAGAGAAAAGTTGCCTGAGTTTGAAACAAAATTTCCTTATGTTTATTTCAACAAGAGAGAATTCACTCTTGAAATTGTCATACAAACCATTATACAGAAAACAAAAAATTCTGACATGTTACGGTCAAAATGAGAAAATAGAATGAAATTCAGTTTAAAATATTAATAAGTCATATGAAGGAAATATTAATTCATGAGATACATTAAAGAGAAACGGAGTACCAGTTTGCAAAACTTCAAAAAGAAATGGAAGAAAAAATATAAGGAGTAGCAGATAGAAGTAAATTAATTTTTCCTATTGGAAGTACAAAACCAAAACTTAGAATTATGAAAAAGGCTTCTTTATACCATGAAGTTCATACATTTAAATATTTCCTGAACAGAATTTTTATTTTATTTTTTTGCAATTTTTAATCCCTTAAACTATCTATTTCACTGTGATATAAGATGAAGTTTGTATCTAAATTGACCTGTTGGACAAAAGATACACATTTTTATAACGGTCTTCATACACCCTAAGAAATGACAAGTCATGCATATTTAAAAAGATTATGATTAAAAGCATTTATGGTTTCAAAGTATAAGGATCTTACTTGTAACAACATTCACAGAGGATCCGCCGCAATTTATTAGATGTGCTGCAATTTATTAGATGTTTTTGTGGAAATGTCCAACTTCCACTACAGCTTTTAAAAGTTCTGGACTGAAGGGATATAGCTGGAGGCCCTGAGAGATGGATTCCCGACCCCGATCCGAAACATTCATCAGACCTGATTGCTTCTGATGCCTCTGATAGCTTTGGATTCAACTTTCCGCTGGTCACATGCATTCAAATAGATTTGATAAGTAACATAATATACAGTTATGCTCAACAGATAAGATCCAAATTGATTATTCGACAAAACTAAGCATTTAGCTCATTGTAAACCTTGTGTGTGCTTATAAGCTAGTGGAATTTTTATCAATTATGTATCATGTTTGAATTGCAATCACGTTAACTTTCATTCATAAAAGTTAAAAATCCAAATAGACTGAAAGCATATGACATTAGTTGGGACTTCTTCAAGTTTATGAAACGTATATGCTTACTAGATAGTAGTAGAGCAATATTAAAAAACATGTGTCGTCACCGGTAGAAATTTAAGAAAATAACATATTTGAATGTATTCAGTGGTGTCTATGTCAAACACAGACCTATGTCGGAAATGTACACGTCTTTGATGAGAAGTGTATGTGCTACAAAGCATCCTCCACAGTAAGTTGAAGCAATATTTTAGAGTGAACAAACATCATCCACAGAATCTTACATCATCTCTCATAATTTAGAAACCTTCTCCAGCTAAACAATTAATTTGCAATTGACCATGTACAAAAATTAATCAAGGAATGTTGAGATTGAGAGAATAACAACAAAGCGGTTAACTTTATGATGAACCTAAACCAAGGAATGTACCCAACATCTTTCTATTCTCTTCTTTCATCAATTCCTTTTGTTGCACCCACATCTTTCTCTGAAAATCCATAAGGATTGAAAATTTGTTGTTTCCTTTTCTTTTGTGATAATGATGCATTGAGATAGTCAGCTAATTTTCATAACGGTCTTCATGCACCCTAAGAAATAACAAGACATGCATATTTATAATTATATTACTATGAGATAGCAATCAATTTCTTTTTCAAATGATCTTTTATAAATATTATGATCAAAAGCATTTATGGTTTCAAAGTATAAGGATCTTACTTGTGATAATGACGTCGAAGTATAAGGGTCTTGCTTGTAACAACGTTCATTCATGATCCGTCCCAATTTATAAGAACTTGTGTGAAAGTTGCCAGCTCCACTACACCTATTAAAAGTTCTGGACCAAAGAGATTCCAAACCTCAAAGTTCATATCTCTGAAGCATCCTTATGTAATGGCAATTCAAGTTGATAGCTGTGGATTCTTATTTCTGCAGGTCGCCTGCATTCAAATTTCAAACAGATGTGATAAGTAACACAATATACAGTTATGCTGCAACATATAAGATCGATATTGATTACTCGACAAGATGAATTTACATAGCATGCCAAAACTAAGCATTTTGTGCACTGTCTGACTCCAGAAACGTCTTTAATGATTTGAAAAACTTGTGCAGTCAAAAACAATTATTTGGTTTATGATAAAGTTAAATATATACCTTGACCAAGGAATCTATCTATCAATGGTGTTCCTTTTCTTTCGTTTCAGTAAACACGAAGTTTGGCATGCCTGACACTAAAGCGTCGAATTGTGATTGTAAAGCATTGCGACATTCATCTAATTTTCTCTTTCCATAAGAATTGGTGAATATGGCATTCTCCTCCATGTTGATTTTCTCCTTGTACATGATTCCCATTATTGCATTTTAAGAATAATAATAGAAGTGCTTCCTTGAGTTTAGGCACAAGTTTCCCACACTACAAAGTGCTTTGTCAAAAAGATTATATTTATAGCCATTGACAAACAAAGAAGAATAATAATAATTGTTCTAGAAGGGATCTTTTTACGAAACCAGAAAGAAATGGTGTGTCCCTTGCTTCTGTGCCCTGATTTGCATTGAAATCCAGAAAACTTTTCTAGATTCGATGGAATCCCTCGATCTTCCTCAAAACACTTGCATTCATCCAATCTAAGGATCCTAAGAAGGTTAATTTTTAAATTGTCACCTGATATTGTTAAGTGACGAAGTTCACTAAGATTTTGAAAGGAAAATGGAAATTCTCCTATGGAAGTTTCCTCCAACCAAATAGATTTTATATTTGTCATCTTGCATAACAATTCTGGAAAACTCTTGAGACTCTTACAATTAGAGAGTTCCAAATTCTGGAGAGAGGGAGACTGTAAGGGTGGAAAACTCTCGAGCTTCTCGCAACCCTCTGCATTTAAGATTTTTAATTCATTTAGGTATCTAAGTGAATTGTGAATTGCAACTAAATTATGACATCTTGCA
>Ga0315914_1008289_pt1 | contig 13964 bp, 7 predicted proteins | sample MpolenodulesMG_FD_203920 | JGI IMG/M metagenome (GOLD analysis project Ga0315914, IMG submission 203920) | Medicago polymorpha root nodule microbial communities from Los Angeles, California, United States - elongated nodules | ecosystem: Host-associated > Plants > Roots > Nodule | place: USA...
TCAAAAAAAAATAAAAAATGGCAATCTAAAAACAACTAAATTGGATTTTTTTATTTATTTATAGATTTTCTTGAAAAACATTTGAGAATTTCATCAATAAATTGTCTTTTCATTTGTGATAGATATTAGATTTCCTACACTCTTGCGTTGGTGCTTGACCCTGTTGTGCTTTCTCCGCCAAAGAGGTTCCATGCACATGTAGTTTAAAATTCATACAACATAAATATATATACTTTTATGCAAATGTTATGAGAATTTGAAAATTCTCCACCCTAAAAAAAAGCTATACCATATAGCTTAAGGATTCAACGACACAAAAAATCAAACATCATGGCAGCAACATGGTTTGGTTGCTATCTCTGTCCATATTCTGTTAGCTGGTGGGTCCATACATTGCATTACATACTAATCACAAAGCTTTTCTCCCTTCCCATACGTGAAGTGCGCAACGTGTAATGTTACACAATCAAGCTTATATGCCCAATTTTTTACACAATCACAAGCTTATAATTATAAGTTGAATTTTGTGAAAACAATGACACGAATTGTTTCAAATAATAAGTAAATCATAGATATCATTTTATAGGGCATGCTTATTGTTGATATTTGGCTCAAAATTGGATGTTGAAGTTCTAGAAAAATTGTAACCCTGGAGGAGCATATTACCATTTTTGGTTCATTTTTTAGGTCTTCGCCACTAGAAATATCGTGACACTTGTGCATGAAATCGTGGCACAGTTGTTGGATAGTGATCAGTTTGTATTGTATACGGACTTGCTAATCGTGGCACGATAGAAGGAATCGTGACACGATTCCAGGGAACCTGAGCACTATATAAGGCTTAATTCTTCACATTTTTTAGAGAGCTTTAAAAGAGAGAAACTTGGGAAACCAAAGGAGAGAACTTTAGGGTTGAATGCCTTTGGTGGGAGATTATCTTGAGTTGGGAAATATTTGTGAACACCTTGGACAGCGAGATTTCATTAGAGGAATGATCAAAAAGCTTCCTTTAGTCTCTTATGATTCATCGTGAGTGTGTGTGACTTGAAAAATGGATAGGGTCTGTTCGTTGTGAGCTTTTAAATAAATTTCTTATAACTTCTTTGTACCACCTTTATCATAGTGGATCAGAGAACTGCTCTCTTTTAGAGTAGATCAATTTTGTACCAACTTGGGTATACAACATTGATGTGTTGTTTTCTTTCTTATCTTTGATGCTTTAAATATGTTTGTGATGTTGCTTCACACTTAGATCTAGGTCTGTTTTGTTGTTGTTGTTGCTTGATGCTACTTTGCTTATTGATTACTACTTTCTTTGCTCCACACATCTAAAGTTTCATTGATGTGATTTATTTTTTGTTCAAATATCTACGCTTATCAATTATCATATCTTGGAAGCTAGGCACATAAGCAAGCAAGTACGGATCCATGAAGAGTACATTGGGGGCAAGTGCCTCCACTCACTTCACTTTTTTGGGGTTAAGTATTCAATAATTTCATTTTAGTTCTAAGTATTAACCTCATATGAAAAATATTGATTTTTTTTTTTGTGATAGTTACATTCATAATGGTATGAGAGATAATTTTTATTTTGAGGGTATGAGAGATAAATTGTTTAATGATTGTTCGGTCAATTACGTACAAAAATTGTATTTGATAGTGTTGAAAATAATCATACAATAATTTTAAAATAAAAATACAAAGAGATTTTTTTTTTGAGGGAAAATACAAAGAGAGTTATAATTCATATATATTTAGTCGTAAAAAAAAAATATTACAGTATAAAATTTTGCCCCCGCGACTAAAATTTATGGATCCGTCACTCAAAGCAAGAGATCTATTATCTACATTTATGAACTATTTTCTATGACTATATACTAAAGGATCCAACCCAATATTGATTTATTTTATCAAATTGATTTGTGTAAAAAGAAAGAGTAATCCAAACCGTGCTTCATCAATTTATTTCAAATATTTTTAATAAAAGGTTTAAAACATTGTAATTTACGAGGTGAGTGAGGGATGAAAAATGATATTTTATGAAATAGGTAAACAGGGAAAAAGTGAGTTTTATTTATTTTGTAAAGTAATAAAATGAAAGAAAATAGTACAGACTTATAAATAAATTTGGGTGATCTTTACATTTTAAAGAAGTGAAAAGGTTAAACCCAACAAAATATTTACAAGGTAAGATCAATTCTTTTTCTTTCTTTCTGCTAGCTCATCTTTGATTTCTTTTAAGCGTCTCAAAATTTCTTTACAATTCAGGTCCTTTGAGCCTCTTATAAAACTTAACCTCGAATCGGAAACAAGAATTTTTCTTCTTCTTTTCTTTCAGAGTTGAGCATACATAAGTAAACTTTCATAATATAACTTACATAAGTGTTTTTGTCTCCCAAACAACGAAAAAGAAAGCGGTTGTAGTCAATATATTACACGATTTTGTTTTTGTTTTTTTAGGGAAATATATATTACACATCAATGAAAGACAAACAACCCAATGTTCTGCAAATCAAGTGTTAACTCGTCGAGTTTACTTTTTTAGGTACCAAGATCGTGTTAACTCGGAGGTAAACTCGATTTCGGATGAAATCAGAAAGTTTGACGAGTTTGACCGAGTTAACACCCAATAAACTAGTGTAAAATCGGCCGAGTTTACTTCTAAATTTTTTTAAAAAAAAATTGGCCCATTTTTTTGGGCCCATTATTTTCAAAACTCAATCCCTTTTCTTTAAACCCAATGTCCGAAACATTTACAGTAACACGTTGCTAGCTTCCTGAAATGAAACGTTTCATTTTCCTTCTTCTCCGAGTTCTCAAACCATGAACAGGGGAGCACATACCAGTTAGGGTTCCAATTCCGACGGTGAAAATTTTGATTGCGATGCTGGTTGACCTTTTGAAGAAATTAACTTGTTTGTTTTTTGGATAGTTTTATTCACAAGTTTAGAAACTTTTGAAACTTGCTTTTTAGGATGGGTTAGAGACTTATGAAACTTATGCTTTTGTGCGTTAATTTTTCTATTTGATGCTAAGTTAAGCATACCACTTTTTTATGGTGGTTTGGTATACTTTGCATTTATAATTAAGTCATATGTTGCACTATTGATCAGTTTAGAATATTATATTAGCTTACATATGTCATGCATATAATAAATTGTATAGAATTTTAATTTTAGATAAACTCGTATAAGTTCTCAAGTCGAGTCTACGAGTTGAGGTAAACTCCTGAATTGTAAAACTTTGAAACAAACAACAAACTGTATCATTAACCTTTTTTAATGACAAAATCAATCCTCTTAAAAACTATATATATATACCAAAATTCCCTGACACCGATAAATAATTAGTTGTTGTATGATTTGTATAGTAATAGTCATAACTCATACCAACTTAGTAGATAACCAAGTAACAAACAATTTTCCCTAAAAAAAAAAGTAACAAACAATTTTTGTTGTGTTATTAACACATTTTTTAGTAAAAGTGCATGTAATATATTTTTTTTCTTCATAAAGAACGACTTATTAGTGTGGATGTATGCAGCAATTATTATCAATGAACTTACATTATCGAATATTTGAAAATATATTAAATTCTCTTAAAAAATAGAAAATATATTAACTTTTCTATATTTTTTTGGGTATAAGCTTTTCTATTTTTATATTTAAAGTATAATGAAAATTTTCTCACATAAAATTTACATGTGCATCACATAGTTGTTTTTCTTTTGCACCAGTAGTTATTCTTGACTAGACTTTCTTTTGATTCTAGATATGATAAAAACTTAAAACTTGAATTCAGAAATTTTAAATTTACCGTTCAACTAAATTTTAAGTAATATATACAAATATAAGTTATTTTACACTCGACTCACGTTTAACCATCGTCAATTTCATAAAATCGATTCATTTAAAATAATTACAGCTACAAAACCATACGATATTAATTGGATACACCTACAAAACATTTTACACTATTACTAAAATTGAGATGCACAAGAAGATACCACCTTACACTAGAACTAGAACTAGAACAGTAAGTTTTTTTTTTTTTAATCTTATATTGAAGTTATGAGATCATGAACTGGTCTCTCAAAGTGGACTTTTCTGTTGGATAAATGGGCTAGTAAAATGCATGAAATTCAGAAGCTTGCTCTTTTGACCCCCCAATTGCTCATAATTTCTGCAAAATAACCATCGGGTGTTATTTTCCAGTGCACTTTTAACCACTAAAATTGCCTAGCAGAGTGACGACCCAACAGGTTGAGCAATTGTGGGGCCAAGAGAGCAAATTTCTGAAATTTAGCAAAGTTTTCAACATTAAAGTTTATGTTATGTATTGGTTTAGAACACGTTTCTATTTTCAATGGGACAACTTGATCCATAGTAGCGTACAAAATATTAAGATGCTCTTACAAATTGGTTTCAGCATTTTATTGATAAATTATTCATGTGTTCAAGTAACGTGTGGGAACTTAACTGTAATTTTTGTGTGTATATATAGAGCCTCAAAGAAACATACACGAAAGGACATAACTTCCATTTATTTTCATTTCTTCATAATGATGTGATTTTGCGAAAGCAACACCTGAGGGACAAGTTAACTGATCAGTAACTAAGGAGGGAGTGATTAACGGATTCACTGCGGTTGAATCCTTTGTATTCACTTAGTGTATTGTACGCAATCTTATCCTATTTTTACACAAGAGGCTGTTTCCAGGACTTGAACCCGAGACCTTTCAGTCACATGACAACAACTTTAGCGTGGAAGAAATAAAGAAAAATGGCAGAAGAGGGCTTTGGGGGTTAACTTTTCTTCATAATACAAAACCCTCCTCGTTTGGGGGAATTAAAAAATTGTATTGGAGGAGAGTTTTTGGGTTTTTTGGAAGGTTTATATGAATTCTTCAAACTTAGATTATGTTGATATAATATTTTTAAAATTAAAAATATAGTAATCATATGCATTAATTTATCATTCTCTAAAAAACTACTCTTTTAAATTTTTTGAAAGATTTCTCAATTTTTCCTCATATTTTTTCACCCCTCAAAGTCTTTCCCTTGAAACTCCCAAACAAAGCCTTAGGGTATGTATATAGTGCTTAAACATTTATGATCCCTAAAATGTTAAAACAAATTTATTTTTTATTATTAAAAAATGTCTATTTGTATGTGTGCTTGCACACCACATTTGTCTTGTGACCAAACATGACTAGCTCGTCATTGTGAGCTTAACTCAGTTGGTAAGGACAATGCATAATATATGCAAGGTTCGGGGTTCGAACCCCGGACAACAAAAAAAACATGACTAGCTCCTCACACTCTACTCTGATCGGTCCTTCAAAGTTCCAAGGTTTACAATTCTTGATTCATCTATAAATATTGTATGTCACTAACATGTTATAATTTGTATCTACAATTATTACTATTATTATTTCATATCCTTCAATAATCCGTGATTCATCAGTACTATTTGCATCAAAGTTAGATAATGTAAGCCATTGTAATTGCATTACGCTTGTTTGTACAAAACTGCCATAACATTGATATTGAACTATACTAACATAATGGCACCACCTTCAAGATGGAAATTTCTAAATTAAGCAATACTTTAATACTATACTTTTCTATGTACTTATACAGGGCAGAATGTAGTGGAATTTAAATGACCTCTAATTCTGAAATGCCATAATTTCCCTTTAGAATACAACAAATTCTCATCACAAAGAAACTCCCAAGAAAACCATTTCTCTATCATTCGATCTACATCATGTACAAGTACATCTGAACCATTCCCACTTCTAGCTAGAACACTAGCAGTGTAAATGGATGCCATTCTACCGGGTGATTCGGTCGAATCGCCACTCGGTCCATCAACCACTATGACATCCCAATTCTTCTCATATACTATTGCAGGCAAATTTTTCAATGCAAGTTTACATTTTGATGTTTGAAGGTGTCTTGGGTCTGGTGTACATGCTGGATTGTTTCTTGCATGTTTGAGTAGTTTATAAGCTTCTTTTGTTGGTACATTGTAGTTGAAATTGTACATTTGAGTCTTGTTGATGTTTTTTGTTACCTTTCTTGTCGTTGTTTTGTATTGGTTATCGTCGAGAAAGATGGTGTTGCCTTCTTCATTCATTGATGAGAGGATAAGGAATTGTGATTGAAAACCAAATATGAGAAGGTTGCAAGGTGATTTTAGAGCAATTAAATTTGATAAAACTTTGAATTCTTTCTCTTTGAAGGTGTTGGTGATGTTGGAGGATTCATGTGTATGTGATGCAATAATTTTGTTGTAGGTGGAAAAAGGTGTAGAAGTAGTTTTGATAGTGAGACTAAGAATTCTAAAGATTGATATGATTGAGAGGAACAAAACAAGGAGAGGAATGAGTTTCTTTTTTGTGAGATTCATCCCCTTTGTTACTTTCTTATATTTGTGAAATATAAAAGGTTGATTTTCTTGTGCTTGAGTTGTGTGTGGAGGTGAAAATTGAACAAGAGGACGAATATGAAGTATATCAGGGGGCATCTTGGATTTTTTCTCTCTTTCTTTAGTGCACCAATGTTGTTACATTATGTCTTTCTTATGGTGTTGTGTGCTTTTGATGATGATTATTGCTATTCTTATGTGCACCTTGTTGAGTAGGAAGGGAGGGATGTTTTTGCTTTTGTTACAAGTTTCACTTTTTTGTTACCTAATTTTTTTATATTGTTGGTTGAGTTTGGAAAATTAATCTACACCAATATGTGTCTTTCTTGTATAGAAAGATATGTTCATATGAATATTTTCTTTTGGTGCTGACATGCGTCCTAAGTTTGGTTTATTGTCAAAATTTCTCTTTTGGTTGTTTGGTGATGATGAGCAAGTTGGAAGATGCCTAGCTGGTTGTTGTTGAATCTCTTTCAAATTTAAGTACCGTAATATATGATGACTCAATAATTTTTTGTCGTTTAATGAATTAGGCTATGATAAGCAATGATTGATCATTGGTTTATATGTTGCAAATTGAATGCAATAAATACAACATTTAGTTAACACGACCACCTAATGTCACAAGTGACTCAAGTCTGTGTGGCATGATGTGAGAAATTGTACTATTATTATTAGTATTTTAATTATCAATTAGTAGAAACTAGTTAGACACAACCTCAAATCAAAAATATTGAGCACGTACATAAATGAAAAAATTAAAAGAAAAATAATTTAATCATATCATTTTTCTTATAATTTTTATCATTTGCGTGAGTCCAAAAAAAAATTATTTGGAGTTGAGTCTATACAGGAGTTGCTCGGGGAAGATGTTACTCGTGGAGTAAAAAACAGCTTTAAGAAAACTAAACGGGTTTAATTTGAAATTTCTATTAGAAACTAATTGGTCTTTTTCATTTTTCAAGGGAGAGCATTGTGGAAAATTTCTAAACCAGAAGTTATATTTACACTAAATATATTTGTTGTTTTAATGATCCTTGTCCCTGTCTAACTTTTTAAACCATAAATCTCTAAACGGCCTAATCACCTCATTAGTCCTCATAATTAACAAAGATATATTGGTGTGGAAAATAAGTTTCAGAATTAATAAAGAAAGATTGTTATTATTGGTCTATTATGCTGTTAGATACACAACTAAGGAAGGGCCTATCTAATTATCTATTCAATAATATACATTACTACATCATTGGAAATAATATAGAGCTCTTTGTGGATTGTGTGCTCAACATGTAGCGTGAGAGACGGAGAATATTCTCACAAATCTCCCTTCAAATTTTCAATTAAATATTATACCACTCAATTATAGTAGTACTGGTTTTTCATACCAAAAAATAAGAGTAGAATTGGTGTTCCTTTGCTATCGTATTATAAAGTTATTTACGGACACTACGTTGATCTGAGTGAAACTAACTCTGATTTTTAGATAAGATTTTGTGTTTGAGCCTTATAGATTGAGACAATATTATCCTAGACAGATATTAGTCCTCAACAAAATTGATCGATACTTCGCATCTATAACACGGTTACCAAAAAAATTGTATAAATATTTTGCTAAAATATTCTCACTTAATTTCGAGATGTACTCTCAATGAAAACACCAATTTTACAAAGAACCAAAGGATATAAGTCTCACTAGGAATGTGTGTAATGTGGAACTTATTGAAGTTGTATTGGAGTCTCACATTGTCATTTACGCTCTGTTTGGAACGTGAAAAATAGGGAAGAGAGAAAGACAGGCGAGAGAGATAGGGAAGAAAGGTGTCATTTAATGTATATATGTGATTGCAGTGTCTCATCTTTGAGAGTGTGATCCAAGCTCATTTAACATGACTAATAACACGTTGATTTCATCCAATGTACAATTATACACAACTGTTTGTATAGTAATAATGGTTTTCTGTTAAATTTAAATTCATTGTGCTTATGCATGTAGTTTTTAGCAGACAAATTATTTTCACATCCAAATTCTGTTCAGGTTTATTTCAATGTCTAGCAGACAAAAGTGCAACAAAGTCTTTTTCAAACAGTTAACTAATTAACCAGCTTTTCCAGTGATTAAGAAAAGATGAAATAATTAACTCTAATCTAATACTATACTAAGCAAAAAGATTCAGTCACACAGTTACCTTGAAACAAGACATGTAGCCATGTACGTGTCATGTTGACTTTCCACCAATACTAAACTATAAAATGGTCATTTTCCATCTAAAATATAAAAATTTCCATAGTGACGCTACATTATTCAATTAACAAATGTAATGAGGCCGTTCCAATGGAAAGTTTCACCTCAAAACTCTTCTTCTAACGTGTTCTTTAATCTTATCTAATACATAAATAAATTGAAAGAGTTAGAAATGGAAACCAGTTTATATATTCTCTTTTTTTAGTCTGAAAACCAATAATAGATACAAAGTTTTAACTATAGATAATAATGTGTAAACCATGGTTAAGTCCATAGGATCTTTATTTATCACTTAATCTATGGTTAAGGCATAAAAGACCTGTGATTTTCTTTGGCATCTTTCTGCTTGAGATTTTCCAAAGTGTTAAACACTAAAAAACCAATATCTTTAATTTCTTTAAGTGGTGAAGATTGAAAACAAATATTACCATGGGAACAAACAGAGAGGGTCTTGGAGGATCTGAGGTAAGGAAATCAAAATTCAAAGCAATATTATTCAATTTGTGTTTGTTTCTACTTGTTAGTTCTATTTCAATTTTCATCTGATAATTCTTGAATAATTCTTAACTATATGTTAGGCAATATATCGGGAAATGGTAGAAGATGAATTTAAGGCCACTAAGAAAGTTCCTGTTGGACCTATACACAAATTAATAGCAGAGAATACCAAGTCAAACAGTTTGGTCATGAAGGTAATTTCTAAACTAAGTTTTCCTTATAGTGGAATAGAGTTTGGCAAAATCGTAGTGGCACTGTCATTTTGGTAGCTTTTGTCAAAATCGTGGTAGTCCACTTATCTGTCGATTCAAACATGCACGTAATGTTACACTTTCCATTTTGAAATTAACAATAAACTTATAATTGCTACTTAAACAGAAGCCAAATGTGGTGATTCCTGCTCATATCATAGCTGAAGCAATATCAACTATCCGCGACATTGACCTAAGATGGTCAGGTCCAATCACACAGAAAGAAATGGAATATGTAGAAGAATATGTCCTAGCAAAGTATCCAGAATATGCAAATCTAATTGAAGGAGATGGAAGTGGTATAGACATGTCAAGTTTCATTATCAATGAGGAGCCTTTAGAATTACCAATGTCAGATGATAGAAGAAAGTCGCCAAGATCGCCTTCTTTTGGAAACAACCTTCCTGAAATGGATAGGACACAGTTAGAGCCATCAAGACTACTTGACATTCTCAACAAAAAATCCTCCTTCCCTGGAAGTTTCATCTCGATACCGGAAATTCAAGCTCAAAATAAGGTTTTGAAGCATTGTGGTTTGCCTGATGATGAGTATTTAGTTCTTTTCACTCCAAGTTACAAAGATGCTATGATGTTGGTTGGAGAAAGTTACCCTTTTGTTAAGGGAAACTACTACATGACCATTCTTGGTGAACAACAGGAGGATTATATCAAAGAATTTGCTTCTTTTAAGGAATCCAGGGTTCTCATAGCACCTAAGACATGGCTTGATTTGAGGATTAGAGGGTCTCAGTTAAGTCAAAATTTTAGGAGGAAATGTAAGATTAGTCCAAAAGGGCTATTTGCTTATGTAGCAGATGTGAATGGGACAATGCATTGGGTTTCTGAGGCTCATAGGAATTATTGGCATGTTTTGCTTGATGCATCTGCAATGGTCGTGGGAAAGGATAGGCTACATGTTGGACTTCATAGGCCTGATTTCTTAGTTTGTTGTCTTGATAACACAAATTCCAATCCTTCAAAAATCACTTGTCTCTTGGTTAGAAAGAAAAGTTTTGACACCTCCAACGGTTCATCTTAGGTTATGGATGAATGAGAATAGTACTTGTTTCATATTGTTGAACAATGTTTGAACTACATAGTGATTGGTATCATGAACTCCAAAAAAGAAAAAACAGTGAATTTTCAATGTGTATTTGTTGTAGATTGAATAAATGCTTTAACATATATATGTAGAGAAAAACCACTGATTATTGGCTTAAATGCATTTGTATTTTTGATCATTTGGTTGGTTTATATTGCAAGTTATTCATGTTACGATTTTGGGATGGTTTTATGGCTAAACCAATTTTCCATAACAATTTGTTTTGAAGTTCTACATTGATATGATCTCTATTAAGAAAGTATTCACTGCATAGTATTAGTAGCTCCTTGATTAAAACCTGATTTAACTACAGGAATATTTATTATCTTTTCAAAATACAGTATCTCATTTGGCGGAATAAATAGACGGTGGGATGGAAAAGACATATTTTGCTAGAGTATCTCATGTCGTGATGACTTCGTTAGAAAATTTTTGCTATAACTAGCATTCTCCTTCAAAATAAACATCCGATCTTGTGGACGTGTTGATGCGCAATGTATGTGTTATAAATCCCAATATACCGAATTTGATTCCTACTCATTAAAAGAATATTAATCTTGGAAATGTCATTGAAGACGTAGTCTAATGAAGTCAATATGATGCCAAAGAAGTATCATATAGGAGGTCTAGGGTTTGATGTCTGCTGTTAACAAAGTACCCCTCTCCCTCTCCCTAACAAATTAACAACATTTGCATATAAAAAAATGTTGACCTTAGAGATACAAAGACCTGGTAGGGGAAGGAAATTGGTGGCTTGATGGAAGATCAAACTTCAGCAAAATTATTATAACCATGTTTTAGGATCTTTCAATAGTACCAATTGAGAGAGCAACAAACACCATTGACTTCAATTAATATTTTTTTAGGCTCTATTATGCTTGGCCATCCCAAATCCTTAGATTCCAAGAACTTGAAGTTTGTCTTATAGTCTCTTACCTACCAAGCAACAAAATCCAAGTGGTTGTGTGCGTCCAAATCTTTGAGGAGTGTTGTCAAGTTTATCTTTGTTAGTGACGGAGTCAGAAAAAATAGTTTGGGTGGGCCGCTAAAACAAACTATAAATAATATGTAAACATAAAACTAAAGTAGTAATAAGCCTTAAGCATGAAGTTGAAATTGCAAAGTTTGACTAAAAAGTTCGGGTGGATGCTTTAAAAAAAAACTTACATAGTTTACTGATGCTATAAATTATGAATATTTTTAAAATAACTCATATATATCACTTTTGTAACTGCCGAAAACCTAAACTGTTGAAAAATTGTTTAACACTCGCAAAATAGACCTATGATTTTTAACTTTTTAATTTTTCAGGTGGGCCACTAAACCAATCAGTGCGATTTTGGATCTACGGAACACTAAAATCGGGAAATTTTATCCTATACCCCAACACATGTACTTTCACCCCTACAAATATTCAAATATTCCAATTTTACCCCTTTTGTTATTAACCTTTTTACAAATTAATTTACCATTCAATATGAGTTCACCCCACCTGATATAAAGGTTACAAACTTTTTTCGGAATACTCATACTAACCTTTCCGAAAATTATTCAATTTTTTTCGGAATACTCATACTAACCTTTCCAAAAATTATTCAGAATACTCTATGTGTATCTTTCTGTAATAATGTGGATCCAATAGGGAGAAGGGCGTAGTAGTGACAGAACAATCACTATTGGTTTATTGCTCTTTATGTTCCAAGCAAAAAATAATGGAATGATATTGGTGAGGATAAATAAAAGTATGGTAAGCAATTTTTTTTGGGTACAGAGCAAGGTAAGTAATTAACCCACCTAGTCTTCGAATCAAGTCTTACTAATCTAAATAAAGATAGCAATAATTCCCATTCTCAATTTTAACATTTCGGGAAGAATACGATTTCGGCTGAGGTTTGAGTAACAAAAAATTAAGAACTTAAACAAACAAATTGGCAGAACCAATTTCGAGAAGAATCAACCGGAACGTTTTGCATGTGTTTTTTAGAAATCAATGATTTCGAGATCGATTCCTGCACTCCAGAATACGATTACGTGAACTATTCTCTCGTGACCCACTGACCCAGAAAACGTTGATAAACCCATAATCCTCAAATAGTGAACAATTAAGAGAATAAACACATGAAAAGATTAAGAGAGCAATCAATAATTGATAATTGGCAAAAACGTCTTATTGTTTGTTTGAGTTTTCTCCCAGCGAAAGTTTTTTCCAGAAAAAGGTGGGGGTGAACAAGTGAGTGGTGATTGTATTTTATTTTTGGGTCTTGTTAACGAGGGCACACTTTAAGCATGCTAAATTAAGTAATTATTCTTTCAAAATTTAAAAGTTTTCAATTTCCAATGCACTGATTACACAAATTTTTATAAAAAGTTACTATTTAAAGCCCTTAACCAGGGCACTAGTTAACATTTTCCTTTATTTTTATATAAAGGGTAAATTTGGTAGTTTGTATCAAATATTAGGGTGAAGGTATAAATGTAAGGGTATGAATCATAGCAAAATTGTTTAAAATCTCACATAATAGACTTACAATCGTTAAATTTTTAATTTTTTCGGGTGGACCGTGGCCCATCCCAGCCCATGAAGGGCTCCGCCACTGTTTGTTAGCATTCTGAAATAGTGGATGAATATTAAATAGCAAATCACTATTCTAATCAGTTTATTTTTGCTGTCATATTCATTTTTTAAAATGAAGAGACAAAAAAACATCTAAGTTGACTTCTTATACTCGAATTGTATCACCTTAATCAACAAAACAATATGATAAAATAAAATTAATTATGAAACAAGAATGCAATTAGAGGTATGGTTTGCATAATCTGGATTTAATTTTAACATGGATCTATTTTTTTGTCAGAACAGTAAATGGTGATATTAGGTTTATCAACATGAACCGTAACGAAAGTGGTTGAAAGATTTACCCTATTATAAACGAGTCCGGATCCTCTCCATTTCCAAAGGAAATGGGGATCGACATTTCGTTGCCTTGCGGAACGACACGTAGCGTAAGTTGTAACCAACGGCAGAGATTTAAAACCAATTAAATTAATAAATATTAAGAGAATTCAATCACGTTCTCCGTTGCCAAATTTGTGGGGGAAATTGCAAACAATTGAAACCTATGACTGAGATAAATTTCCTTCAACTGGCTCGCCTTGTTCCTCCCTATCGACCAACCACATTGAACCATACTCTTGATTCCCCATTCGGTTCCTTCTGCAGGTACTCTTCCACTCCTTACCAACATTCTCGCACTCTCACCTTACTGTTGTTGTTCTGTCTCGCCACCACCTCTCGTGTCGACGTCGACGTACGGTGAATTGTGTGTAACATGGAGAAAACCAATTCTGGCCGTCCACCACCTCTTTGTCATTCCATGGGTAAGAAATTCACTCATTATCATTGAAACCTGGTTTAACTAAATACTTATTTCTCATTCTT
>Ga0315914_1008292_pt1 | contig 13955 bp, 5 predicted proteins | sample MpolenodulesMG_FD_203920 | JGI IMG/M metagenome (GOLD analysis project Ga0315914, IMG submission 203920) | Medicago polymorpha root nodule microbial communities from Los Angeles, California, United States - elongated nodules | ecosystem: Host-associated > Plants > Roots > Nodule | place: USA...
TTTATGCGAAAAAGAAATAATTGTTGTGATTCTTTCAATGAAATAGTTTTTCAAATTGACTGATTAAGTGATTATTCAAGTGGGGTGGGTATTATAATTTTTTTTGAGTCCCATAGTTTTTAGAGGCTCGGCTCGGTAGCACTTCTTGCACTCCCCAAGGTCCGGCCATGTTACAAATGCATCAACGCCTATAGGTTTCTAACATCATGTTTAATTTTTTGTGCAGGTGTTGGTTGACAATGAGGATTTCCTGAAGGAACTGGAGTGAAGAGCGAGCTAACAAGAAATAAGTAGCAGTCCTAGGTAGTGACACTAGGGTAGTGCTTTTGTGTGAACAATAAAATAGTCTCGCAATGTTTATCTGCGATCCTTATGTTTATTATTGTGTTTACTTTCATGTGGTTGTGTAATAATCTATCTATTTTAAAGCACACTCCTTTTGCATGTTAATCTACTATTGTTATTAATCTTTTGATTTATGATCTTCTTTTAGCAATGGAACCACATCTCATCCCAATTTGAAGGAGTGAGATGAAAGCATCCATAATCCATTACTTTTATTTTATATGCATTCATATAAAAGTGCATGGATCATATATAAGTTACATACTATAAATCATTCATTTAAGGAAAATGTTAACAAGTGTCTTTAGGGCACTTGATAGGAAATTTAAAGTAAAAATTTTATCTTGAAATTCGTGTATTCAACACATTTTATTTACACGAAAGTTATCAATTGTTTCTGTTTTTGAATTCTTAACAAGTACCTTAAAGACACTTGTTAACAAGACCTTTCATTTAATCCATTTATAATTGAAGTTGAACTAATAAATCCCACTTATTTTAGTTCAAATGTGAGTGAGTAATTAAACGGAGAAAAAACACATTGGAGGTACTATGCAAATTCCAAACAACACCTAAACTAGGGATGTTATCGGGTCCGTGGGGATACTCCTCTGCTCCCTGTCTCCACCCCTCAAAATATCCCCAACGCTTCAAAAAGTTTTTCCCCATCCCCATGATCTTTGTGGGGATCCCATCAACCAAAAAAAAGGTCAAATTTCATTTATAGTATTTAAAAAATTGGCAGTAAGAAAATTTAAAATTTAACCATAATAAAACAAATAAAGCATTATGATATTATTGTTATCTTGTGACAAAAATAAAAATCGCATAAAAAAGACTTGAATATATAGATGCAAATGTTATTTTTAGTAAATTGTTGAGGGACAAATGGTATAAATTGGGGTGTCTTTTTCCCATCTTTGATCCTTGTCCCGTTGGAACTCCAAATGAGACAATGCTCATACGATAATCTTCATTTACAAGTATAAATTGACATCCCTAATCTAAATATATAACCACATGTTTAAGAGCCAACCATGCCTGGATGCCACAACATATTGGTATTTGGTTCAATTTATTTTTTTAAAATCGGTCACTTTTTGCGTAAAAAAAATGGTCAATTTTTGTCTTTGACCGAAACAAATGATTTTAGATTACAGTCATCGTTTTGCTTTTGGCTTTCCTTAGTTACAATTAATTTTTTTGGACAAACTACAATTAATATTATTAGTTTTTTTTAATTGAATTAGTTTTGTTTTGACTAAAATTAATAGTTATTTATTAATTTGTATTTGGACCAGAAAAGGTGTAGTTGTTGTCTGTTGATACCTGGTAGGTGATTTGTGCATTCTTCCTACCTACATAACTCACCTTTCATATGAAAGCAGTTGAAGAGAGTTAAGGCAATTAATAATCATAAGAGGAATGCTAACGACATTTACTTTTCAACACTCTCTCTAGTACTTACTTTTTTATTGGATAAAATTAATTTATGTCCCACCATTTTATGCACGTTCAATTTTTAAAATGTAGACCCACAATGATTTAAACCAATAAAAAAATAAATATTAAAAGAGTGTTGCTAGCATTACTCTAATAATAAATTTTTGTTTAATTACAGTTATTAAAAGGGAGATACCTATTACCACATAGGGTTTTTTTTCTCGAGTAAACCTATTACCACATAGGTTGTTGCTTCCAGGAAAATTAAGAACCACACAACCACCACCCATGGTTTCCATCAAATAACCATTTCATTATTTTTTTATATATTAAATTAGTCCTTTAAAACATAAAATGACTGCACCACTACATATTTTGCATCCAATTATATTAAAATGTGCTCACATTAGGGTCTGATGTTGTTGTGGCATGTCTAAATTTACTGCTATTAAAAATAGGTTTCATAAGTATATTAATCATACAATTATAATTTGAAACAAAATTGATTGATTATAATATAATTGATGAATTTTTTTAATCAAATTTGACTTGAATTAAGAGCAAATAAGGTATGATAATCAATATTAATTGACCTTATTACAATCAATATGCTTATGAATTTTTTCTCATTATAAGGTATTATAATTTTTATAAACGGTGAAAAAAAAAGGTATTATCAAATTTGACTTGAATTTTTTTTTATATTATAAACGGAGAAAAAATTCATAACTATATATTTTTTTTATTAAGAGCAAATATTATCAAATATGACTTGAATTAAGAGCAAATAAGGTATTATAATCAAAATTCATAAATTTTTTTTTTTATAAATATGGAGAAGAAAAACGTATGTAAATAATAATGTTTGATATCATAAACATTTTTTTTTAAAAAAAAAGTCATAAACTTTTTTTAACATTAGGATGTGTTTGACCTTTTTTTTTTTGTTCAAGTGTTTGACCTTATTTTTATATCCAAATAATCCAATACATTACACCTTCACCATAGTTTTAATGCAAATGGTCTGTCTCAAAAAGAAAAAAGAAATGCAAATGACTTTCTGAGTCAAATAAAAAAACTAAAGGTAAATGGTTTTCTAAAATTGGATTCACTTTTTTTTTGACAAAGTAGTTTTATATTTTAATTTAATTCAATTAAATAAAGTTAAGTTAATTAAATTAAACAATTAGTTAATTAAATATAATCATTTTGATCAAATAGTATAGTGACTAGAAACTCATCCATAAAGTGAATAAGTGAGAAATTTAAGGTTTGAACCTCGACAACTACATAAGCATAGGACAAATTTTAATATTTTACACAATGGTGAATATTATACTTTACAGAAAATTTTAATTTAAAGACTGTCCTCTTTTATTTATAAAAGATATTTGTGTTAATAAAATTTGATATGTTTGGTCTAAATTTTGACCAAATGTCTTTTTATAAATAAAATCAAATAAAATATAATTTAGTATTTAATTAAATAAAAAATAAATAACTTTTTCTCAAAGAAAAACAAATACCTTCTTTATATTCCCCTTAAAAAAACTTCTTTATTTTACATATATAATTTTAATTAATTAAAGTAGCTTAAATTAATTACAATTATACAATGAGTCTAATTAATATGCTCTGTCACTATCAGTGTCACTGTACAATTATTTTACACATACATCTAATGATGTGTTGTCACATCAATTAATAAATATGAAAATACATGTTTATCATATTCATTAATTGATGTGATAACATACCATTGAATGTCAGTAAAAAATAATTTTACATTAACAAAATATACTAATTAAATTCTTGTATAATATATTGTTCTTCTCTTATAATAAAGTCCTAAACTTATAATGTATAAAAAAGTATACATTCATATATAAAAAAGTTCACTATTTTAAGATAAATAATAATGTATTAATGCATATAATAATATATTTATTAATTTCAATAACTTTTTAAAATGCATTGTATTTTCTTGATACATTGCACTTTTTATTTTTGGGAAAACTGTGGTCCTTCGAATCTACCTAACTATTTAGTTTTTTTTTCCTCTTTTTTGCATTAACCTTCGATTTTTTTTTTACAAGGAGACCATTCATTTGGTAATCCAATTTATGTACATACTTAAAATGGTACATTGAATTTTCACATCTTTTAATTTTTTTTTAAAGAATTTATGTATTTGATCGAAAATTTAGACAAAATACATGATAGTGAGTCTATCCCAAGAATTTACAACAACAACAACCAATCAAAGGTGGTCGTTTATGTTTTTGATTCACCCACGTTATTACAATATAAACAAAACTGGTTGGGTCGGTTACAGAGTGTCTCTTAAGAAACGTAGTATTACCTTACCTTACCTTAGTTCACCTACCTTTAAGAATTGTTTTGTTGGTCTTCTCAAATTCTCTAACATTGTTTAAAATTCTTATACGTCTATTTCAGCTCAAACCAGGGTCATCACATTCACACTTTTCATTCAACAACCAACCAATTCTCATGGATGGCTCTGAACTCTGAACACTGAATACTGAGCTTGTCATCCATCTATCATTATTATTATTCTGCTTGTTTGATTGATACTATAGTGTTCTAGATTGATTCATTTGCTTGATTTTGATGGCTTTTGATCTTGTTCTTCATAAGGGTGCATTCATTTGGGGTTGTTCTTCCAAACCTCATTCTCAATTGGATTCTCATTCTGCCGGGTTCACTGAGAATCTCAGATATCAACTTGTTCACAAATGTACTAGTTTGAGTGTTTTAGCTCAGAAAGCTGCCATTCCTGTTGAAGATGAGAAGCCATTGGTTCATTCTCTTCTTGATGATAACGCCCTTCTCCACATTCACAACAAAGGGTTTCATAAGGACATCAACATGCATCCCAGTGAGTAGTTATTTTTATAATATCATATCATATCAAATTTAATTTTTATTATGTTTAACTATCATTTAGACCATGCTGTGTTGTGCTTCTTATCACCATTGAGTTATGATCATTATTATTATATCAACTAATGTATATCTAAATAGCATTTGGGGAAAATAATTTTGTTATGTAATTGCTGACATCTGTGTTAGTAAGATATTCTGTAGCACTGACACTTTTGATGGAAGGCGTATTTGGTGTTCGACATTTGTTGGTATCCGTGTCGGACATTGACACATGTGATTACATTTAATCAATTATTTTTACTAGTGCCCATGTGTCAGTGTCATGTCCAGAGTCTGCTTCACAGATAAGATATGCAGAAAGGAAATAGACTAGTAATGCTATAGAACACCTGATTCTCTATAAGGTTAACCATGTTCATCCTATGTCATTTTGACGATACGTAGTGGACTAAGGGCGAGAAAGCCTGAAATGTTGACACGGTGTGATGGCGTCAACTGAGAGTGGCTTTGATTTTTGAGTGCAAGCATGCACTACATAGTCTTAATTCAGATATTATGAATGATCCAGTACAGAACATTATACATGTTTTACAAAAAAACATTATATGTGTAATTTAATGATCATTGTTACTGTCTGATGATACTATGCTAATTATATTGTAGTTTTTGTTGAATGTATAGTATAATTAAGAGTTATAATGCATCACCTTGATCTTGCTTCATAAATTAGTGCAAGTAAGTCTAAACGTTTTGGTTTTAATCTGCAAGATTGTACCCTACTTGTCATAAACTACATGTTGAACCGTGTACTTGTGCTACCATACATGTGCCAGCATGTAGATCCACTCAATTTTGTAATATAATGAATGCAACTTATGATTCTATGTTTGCCATAGCCAGTATGCGTGGAAGAAAGTGGCGTTCGTATTAATGCGATTTAACTCCCTTTCCTATTTTACCCAAATTTTAGCATGATTATGTAACTTGTGTAATTGCAGAGCCATTAACGTCAATTGATGTTTCTTCTTCTGCAAGCGATGGATCAAAGGTGCGCGTGGCTTATCAGGTATCATGCTTAATAGTTCTAAACCCTATTCATCTGAAACATCCATGGGCATTATTTCCTTTGCTAACTAGTCAATTGCTCGATACAGGGACTTCCAGGAGCATATAGTGAGGATGCGGCTTTGAAAGCATATCCAAAATGTGAGACCGTACCTTGTGACGAGTTTGAAGCTGCATTTAAGGTTCCGATCTTCACCTTCCTCCTCTCCCCACCCGATGCTTTAATTTATGAGTTATAACTGTTGCATTGACATATTTGTATTCTTCCTGTAGGCAGTTGAATTGTGGTTGGTGGATAAAGCGGTTCTACCAATTGAAAATTCTATAGATGGAAGCATTCACCGCAATTATGACTTACTTCTTCGACATAGGCTGCACATTGTTGGGGAGGTGCAGTTGCGTGTCAACCATTGTCTCTTAGGATTGCCTGGCGTGGCAAAAGAGGAGCTCAAAAGTGTCGTCAGTCATCCTCAGGTTGGCTACTATGTAACATGTATTTTGTATAACTCTCTTCTATCTTTGCCATTTTGGTAAAGAGTGAACAAAGATGATGCATTATGTTTCCTATTCAAACACACTGCATAGATATGCGTGATTATACTTTGAAATTGTAGCGACTTCACTTTATTACAATTTATTGGATTGCATCAACCTTCTTTACTATCAGTTATACAAGGATTATTTCTCATTGGAATCTACTGGCTTATCTTTACATGCCAATTTTCAGGTCTTAACCTGGTTAATGATTGCAGACTCCTGAGACTGCAAATTGTATCACTAGAATAATCTTACCTTCTTAGAACAAAATACCAATCCTTATATATTCTGAAATTTTAAAATGATGTTATAATATATTTATATGCAGGCTCTTGCTCAGTGTGAGATAGTGCTGAATGAGTTAGGTGTTGACAAAATTGGTGCACATGATACTGCTGCTGCTGCTAAAGTATATTATCAATATTTTTTTTTCTAAAAGTATGTATCAACTAAGTTTTAAAGTGACATGTCTTAACTAATAGGATCTTGTGGACAGACACTGGCAATAAGTTGTGTAAGACACAACGGAGCTATTGCAAGTTCCCGAGCTGCAAAAATATATGGCCTGGACATTCTTGCAGAAGGAATTCAGGTAATAATTCATTTACATGTTTTTGAAGATTGAGCTGCTAAAACTTTGCCGTAGCTTATGTTTTCAGTTTTTTTCACTAAATGGTTTTTATTGCATGCAATGCAATATGAGTTGATGCCTCTTCCAAATTACTGTTTTCCTTTCTCAGCTAGGATTGGACAATGTTTATTTAATATTTTCCCGATGTATGGGCCAATCTTTAAAAATGTTCCATGATTGTCATTTCCCATCTACAAATGAGTATGACTTTGGGCTCTTATTTAACCTAGTTAATAGTTTTCAACCCACTTGGGTTGGCCTGGTGGTATTGGCTTGAGACATTGGAGTGTGCTTCTCTCAAGGTCTCAGGTTCGATTCTCGTCAGTGCCAATTTCGGTGGGCTAGTTTGGCTTCTTAAAAAAAAAACCTAGTTCTTAGTTTTTGGGACAGAAATCAGTTGTATAGTAGTTTTCGCTGGTTTAAGTTAAGATTAAAGTTGATCTTTTCATTGCTATCCTCATAGGATGATGATGCAAACGTTACTCGTTTTTTGGTCCTTGCAAGGGAGCCTATAATTCCAGGAACTGACCGGCCCTATAAGGTATACAAATTGTGTTTAAATATAATTTTACTTTTTGAATCGCTGACGAGTTCATGATTTTTCTTCAGACTAGCATTGTTTTCAGTATAGAAGAAGGTCCAGGTGTACTATTCAAAGCTCTCTCAGTGTTTTCTATGAGGAATATTAATTTGGCAAAGGTGAGTTGATTAATTTGATGTTGAACTTTTGAAATTAAAAACACACATTCATTCATTGCTTGTTTTTTCAACTATTTTTAATTCAGATAGAGAGTCGCCCACTGAAGCAGCGTCCGTTAAGGGTCGTTGATGATTCAAATGAAGGGAGTGCCAAGTGAGTAAATTTATTCCCTATTTGAGGTTTTCCATAGTTGAATTTAGTGTGTAAATTTTTTAGTTTAAACACAAATTGAACAACGACAAGTGCTTGCATACTATATACAACAACATTGATGAAGATAATGGGTGTGTGGATAGAGTACACAGACTAATAGGCAAGAAGGGAGGAGTATGTTGTAGTTCATGATATGCTGAAATCCCTTTTACCATTCACCATTTCACATTACTAGATTATGAAAAAAGGGCGGGTTCAAACTGGTTCTGAACACTGGCTTGGACCAGTTTTTTATGATTCTCGCGGTTCTGAGATAAGCCTATTTTTTGGTTTAAAATGAATTGATATCTGCTAGGTTTTTGGTTAGGCTAGACGATTCGATTTTCAAAGCTATTGTTTTGGTTGTAATTTGTTGTTAATGATTCTGAAATTTTGCGTGGAAGTTAATTGTATGATCTGGAAATAAACGTTTTGTGGTGGCAGGTATTTTGACTACCTCTTCTACATCGATTTTGAAGCTTCAATGGCAGAACCCCGTGCTCAAAGTGCTTTAGGACAGTTGCAGGTCCGTCCATGATCAACTCGGTTTAATATTTTCCCTACTTTTATTTGAATGTTAGTTGTTTGTTGTTATTCCGTTAGCAGATAGAGTCTAACCTAAGACCTTTTTATCACTCTAACCTCTATGTCCCTCCGCCAAACCACCCAGTCACTTTATCTCTTCTCAATATTGTTTTTCCTAATCCATTAATCCAACGTATTCCACAACGTTGCTAGGAAAGCCGCATCCTTAACTTTTTCTTGTTAAGCAGCTTCCCAGTGGATTAATTTTCTTCCATATATCAGTTGTATGATTCATTATTAAATTTCTTTTTGCTACAATAAATGAATCCATACATAATAACAAAACCCTTCTGTAGTCCTCACCATGTTTTTACTAAAGGTGTTGTATTTCTTTTGCGGCTTCAACCATATGTTTTGCTTTCAGATCAGATGCTATCTCAAATTGTTGGTAACACTTTTGTGTTGGTATTTACATTTCAGGAATTTGCGAGATTTCTCCGAGTTCTTGGTTGTTATCCTATGGACACTCATGTATAGAAGTTCAATTCAATGTCTTATAAGTAGGTAGGAGCAGCAGTAGATGTTGTTTGTTTTACTGACAGCATGAGCGGCTAGGCTACTACCAGAGTCAAAGGGAGAGAAACATTGCTCCATGCACCTGTTTCTAAATTATATATTTTGATCTCCTAAGGAGTCTTGTCATAGTTCACTCTGGGATGGATACTGGTGCAGTCCAGGCATCATCATTTTGCTATTTATATTATGTCATTCTATATTATCATTCATTTGCGCATAGGATATAGCGCCATTAAAGTTCGTTACCTTTGCAGACTCTTTCTGGAAACAAAAAAACTGCAGAATCCTGGTCACTTTGTTCCAGAACGTCCCTTTTGTTTCAGAATTTAGAATTTTAGATTGCAGACCCCTTTATCTAAAAGGAGTCGCTGGATATTTAGAATTTTTCATTGTGGGATAATAAAATAAATATACTGTTTTTATTGAAAAAATGAGTACAGTAAAAACTCAAATTAGTCTAGAGACAGCCTTGGCAATGAAACAGCCAGGGGCCGAGCTGTTATTGCTACAGAGCCATCGGATTTGGGAAAAACAAAATTAGTTCCCATGTTACACTCAACACAAGTCAAGAGCATAAGGCACAATAGAAATATCAACCAGGGTAGTCTTATTGTAGCGATTACTTGTAAGATCAATACTTAGATATATTCAAATGGTCAAGTACCACAACTCCACAAGCTACTGCGATAACATGTCGGCATATCTCATCCAATGTGAGACTCTTTAGTACCCACCATCATGACTGGGACTGAACAAATTTGATAGGTGGCCCAACAATCTTGAATAAACTTTGATACCATATTAGAATTTTGGCTTGAGCTAACTCAACCTTTACAAAATCGAATTGTAAGATGAGGACCGTCTCTACTTATAAACATATTGGCAGACCATATTCCATCCAAAGGCTTTCTCTCCCAGTTTTTGAGTTCCTTGTTTTAACTAGAGCCGATCTTGTTTTGGCCACGATCAAGGTAAAGATCTATGTAATTTGATGCGCTTGGTAGCCAAATCCTTCAACCCCTCTTTCGCCTTGACTGTTTGTTGTTATTTTCCTCCAAACAGTTGACCAGTCTATTTAGAAATATTTTGGAGTTATAGAATCATATTTAGATCCCTTGTTTTCCTATTTGTCAGAAATGATATTGCCAAAGAAATATGACTTTGCACGTTTCTATAGCATTAACAATACTGCTGTAGTACAACGGGAAAAGCTACATGTACTTGATTTTGTAGCAACAAAAGTTTCCTCGTTCTTCAGTTCAACTAATAGTTGATTTAAGAAGGATTTCTAACATGTTTGGTGACATGATTGATGTGAGGAGGTTGTTTGGAGGCTTCTAGTTAGAGCTTTTGGTTGAACGTGAGTTTTTACCATGGAAATTGTTAGTTCATCCCAAATAGATTATCAATAATCTATTTTTTAAAATAGATTATCAATAATCTATTTTTTAAAATAGATTATTGATAATCTCATTGAGCAAGAAGGAAGTCTTCCATCTTGTATTGTGTTAGATAGATTATATCTTTTTTGGGGTAATTTTCATTGATGTGGTCTATTCGTTAATAGAGAGCTTATATAACCATACTAAATAGTGAATATCTGTGTCGGAAAAAAAGATCTAATAAACATTGTAACGTCATTTTTATCTTACTCAATTTCACTCTCATTAATGAGTATGCCACGTAATTATTGAATATGACCCAAAAAATGAGATGAGCTATGAAAATTAAAAAAAAGTTGAATTTGAGGGACCAAAAACTATTTTCTTTTTTATTGCAACAAAAAACTAATTTTTAAAATGTTTTGCTCATAACTTCATTTTTGTTTGGAAATAGGTAGACTAAAAGTGCATTTAGCCTAAATTTTTTATGGAGATTTTTGTCTTTTATTGTAGTCAAATTTGACTCGAGAGATTGATCTTTACAGTTGTGTTGTTTGTAGAAGATATCCAATTTACACAAAAAAATTGGTCTAGAGAAAATAAAGAATTATTTGTTCAATAACAAATATAAGGCATTAAGATGAATTTTGGGGGCAATTTCACTCTACAAGGATTATTTTGACCAACATGTGAACTTTTTAGAATCTAATTGACATTTTCATTTTAAAATCAAAATGGTTTGTGTTTTTTTATATATAGCTAATTCAGTGCTTAACAGTACACAGTAGGTTTTTGTGTTTTTTTTTTTTTGTAAGTTCTTAAAATTGAGTAAGATAAGAAAAATCATATAGGTTAAAAACTATTTGAAAATTTAGAAGGAATCAAATTTTAAATTATTTAAAAGTTCGGAGACCTAATTACAAATTATTAACATGTTTAAGATTCAATTACAAAATTTTTTGTTAAGGAATTTTACACAACTTTCTTTTAAGATATTTAAAACTCACACTTCATTATCAGTCCGGTTCAAGTTGAATAAATTCTTATCAAAATGATTATAAATAAATATGTTAAACGAAGTGTGAGTTTCCAGTTTTCTTTTAAGATATTCATAAACACACCTAAAAATTCTAGCTAAACAAATGTTTATATCAAATTCGATTGGAGTTTTGAATTGAACAAATTTTTATCAAGGTGAGTTCAAAAAGTTCAACCCAACTCGACTTATTTTCAACCATATAAAACCGCTCCCTCTCTCTATTTTATTTTATTTTTTTATGTTTTTTTTACAACCAAAAAATGCCTAATCAGACTCTCCCAAAAAGTATCTGTTTAGTGGCTTTGGTTTTGATTTTGATTTTTGGAAAATTTAGTGGCTTTGAATTTCAAGCAGGTTGCATAGAACTTTACTTAATCTCTCCGGATGATTCAGAGTTCAGACTCCTTAGAACAAACGGCATTTCCTCATAATCTTTATACCTTTTTCTCCTCACTACCTTTGAAGCCTTCCTTTTTCTTTTTAAAAGTATGCTGAATGCTGGTTGTAGTATGTAACTATATTTTTAGATCCAATTGATTAAAGGGTTCAACCCACGTATAAAACCCACCATGTCATTTTTATTTTATTTAAAAGTAACACAATGTCAATATTTTAAGACGGAGAAGGTAAATTTTTTTTTGAATACTGTATCATATTTTTTTACCGCTATTCATCACCATTTCCATTTTTATAGTACATACTACTAAAAAAACCAGAAGCAATCAAAGTTAAAAATTCGACTTAACACATTTTTGGAGAGGGGGTTAGACTTAGAGGTTTAAGTATGACTAAACAGGCAATTAAACCTTTTCCTTTAGACTTCTCAATTTGTACTTTTTACGGTCTAAGACCTCAAATAAAATTATAGTACAAAAATGGTAACACTCAGATTTAACTCATAAAACTGTGGCTATTATACTACATTCAACCACTGTGCCATATTAAATGTTTGAAACGTGAGCTCCAAAACATTTAAAATACATTAAACTCCTTTTTAAAAAAAGCCGTAATTTAAAATTTGTTTTAGGCCATAATTAAGGGTGCGTTTGTTTCAGCTTTAAAAAAAAAAGATTTTGAGTTAAATTATTTTAGAGATTTTTAAAAAAATCTAAAGCTATTATGTTTGTTTACTATCATAAAAATTATTTTTTTTAAGATTTGAAGTTTTTACGCTAGAGTTCCTTATGTTTATAAAAAAAATAGATTTTGGAAAAACTACTTGAAATAACTTTTCATTTTGAGGCTAAAAATGATTTTTTTTTTTAACAAAATGAATATTTTAAAAATCTAAAACAAACACTACAAAAATAAAAAAGTGAGTTTTTTAGATAAAAAATAGATTTTTTGTCAAAAAAATCCAAAACAAACAGGCCCTAAGTTAGGTCAGCTCTTGGAAATTAACTTCATAATTAATTCAATGCTCTTATGCTTGTGGTTGTGGAAAGTCTAGGTTATGTAAAAAAAGCTAAAATATGAAATTATGGTGAGATAGAAAGGTAATAATGGTGTAAATACAACAAGGTATAAAACTCTATCAATTGTGTTAGTTTTTTTTATATTAGACCTAACTCATCCTTACAAAATCAACTTTTAAAAGATAATTTTATCGCATTTATAAGCTCTTTGTAGACCTTATATATTTCTCAGGCGAGGCTTGAGTTTTGTCCAATAACTACTGCTCAATGTTGTCTTTCCCTCCACATGCAAAGAAGTCTTCTAGTTAATGTTAAAAGTTGGTTCAAAACCTAATAGCAATGACAATCCATTACATAAGTTGACAATAGTGATCTATGAAGTACTTATAAATGTGATATTTGATTATAAATGTTATAACGTCGTCTTTCAAACAAAAAAATATTATGATGTTATTATTGTATCTTCAAAGTATAAGATCGGCATTCGATTTTATTGTTTTTAACCTTATTATTGATGTGAAGTATCCATCAATTTTGTCAATGACTATTATTTATATGAGAATCTAACTAACCATCATTAACGAAACCTCCCCTCCCAATTACATTTTTGTCACCTCCAAAACTCAAATCTGAGACATAACTTAAAGGATTTGAGTCAACTTCCACTCATATCAATGTAATGTTTAATCTGAATTTGATAAGCACATGCCTTTATTTTTTGGTCACAAAGTATGGGTGATAAAACAGTAATTGCAATTGCGTATTAGAATATATATAACAATTAAAGTATGAAAACGGGCGTAAATGCAAATCCATGCATTGATAAAAGTTGATAAGCTGATGCCAACAATGTTAATTGGATGACAAATACCTTTGGCCTTCTATGAAAGTGCCACACAACCATACCAAGGCTAAATCATAACTATCCTAAGATGTCTTAGGGGTGGCATCTAACTCACATAGTTAACCAAATTAAAGTATCAAATCCACTATTATATGATAAGGTTGATTATTTAAATTTAAATAAGCATGAAAGATGCCGCACATAGTTTGCTTAGCAGGATGGAAATACTCAAAGCATAAGGTGAGTTGTCGAGTCCTATAATGAAAAAGGAAAAAGATAAATTAGATAGAAAAAGAAAAAGCAATGTAACATTGAGAGGCTATCTAACTTGGTTATATATATATATATATATAT
>Ga0315914_1008296_pt1 | contig 13949 bp, 14 predicted proteins | sample MpolenodulesMG_FD_203920 | JGI IMG/M metagenome (GOLD analysis project Ga0315914, IMG submission 203920) | Medicago polymorpha root nodule microbial communities from Los Angeles, California, United States - elongated nodules | ecosystem: Host-associated > Plants > Roots > Nodule | place: USA...
TAAATTAGAAACTATAGAAAAATTCAGTTTGATCCTAATGTGCGAGGTGTTGGCATTGTCTTTTCGAAACATATTTCTAAAGTTATTTTTTAGAAACTATAGAAAAATTCAGTTTGATCCTAATGTGCGAGGTGTTGGCATTGTCTTTTCAAAACATATTTCTAAAGTTATTTTATTTTTGGCCAAATACCTCTCGGGTCCTTTAAATTTTACGTTTGTATCAGATATGTCCTTTAAGTTTCTAAAGTTTCAGATTGATCCTTTAAGTTATTAAAAGTTTACATTGTTACCCTTTCAGTCAACCTCCATTACAATACTTAACCTTTTAATAATTTAAAGGACCCGTAACCTTTTAATTAAGGGAATTCGATAACCAATTAAAATATTTAGATAATAATATTTGGATTTGATAAACTCAAGAATTTCAAATGTTGACGTCAACACATTTGACAAAGAAATTTGCAACACTTTCAATTTAGAAAAAAGATCATTTACATCAACAGCTGAGATATCATTTTAGAATTTAAAGCATTGCATTTTGTTTCGGCTTTAAAATCATTTTTTGAGCCTAGAAGAACGGTCTCCCTCTTCTCACCTTCTTAGATACGGTCCTGACATAATCAATCACCATAACCGTAACTCCAATACAATTTTAACAGTACTATTCTTCACGTTTATTGTAGATTTGATCATACATTGGATTGTATCTCATCTCATAAACTAACTCAAAGTCAGTTCTCTTCTTTTTTGGTAAATATATTTATATTTTTCTATTCACTGTTTAAAAGATAAAAGAACAACTTGTTTCAACAAAAAAAGAAAAAGAGAAAGAACAGACTGGACAAAGTCGAAAGTTGAAGCAGATATTAGTGGGTTGGTATGATGTCTATTCACTAATAGTGCAATTTAGTGGAAATAATGTCTAATTTTCTGATTCAAGAATTAATGAATCAATTAAATCCCTTTGATCTTATCGGCAATGTCTTGCTTGAACCCCGCTTCAACCCTTCCTCAAAGAACACACGTCAACACCTAGTAGCCCACATTCTGCGGATTCCCTGTATCGCCTGTCTCCTCACTCTTTCCTCGAAGCTGCTCTTCTTCTTCATCACTTTCTTTTATTCTTACTTCTAAATTTGGTATTTCACTTTGACATCTATAACTTGCAAAATTTGTGGCCAAGACACAACATTTGAGCTATAGTTGATTTTATACATATTTGAAATATTATGTCTGATAAACTTCGGCTGGTTATATGTCCTAAATGCCGGCAAATTCTTCATGAACCTTCAGGAATTTCTGTGTACAGGTGTGGTGGATGTGGCACTGACCTTCAAGGTGATAAAAATATTTTATTTTTGTACTCCATTCTACTCTTCAAATTTTACTGCACTTACATTCATATGAAGTTTATTCTTCCTTTTACTGGAATTCCAGTTGACATTGAATACCATTTAATAAAAAGGAGCCATTAATAAGTCTCGAAATAGCCTTGTAAAATAAAATAAAAAAACACGATTCTCCCTATTTTGGTCTTCTAACAGCCCAGAGGTGCTATGTGGCAGGGAATCTTGCCACGCGGCAGCTGCTGCTACATGAATTTTTTTTAGATAATGTGGCAAAAAAATTTGCAGACATGAACATCATAACATTTATACAATCTAAATAAATCTCGTGGTGTTCAATTATAGCATTAAGAAATTTTAAAACTACAAATTTATTGTTTGTATTTTCTTTTTTGTAGCTAAACACGCCGAAACAATAAGAAGCTATGAAGTGTTCTTAAGTTTTAGAGGGGAAGATACCCGTGCTTCCTTCACTTCACATCTATATGCTTCTCTTCAAAACAGTGGGTTTACTGTTTTTAAGGACGATGATTCACTTGAAAGAGGAGATCGCATTTCGACATCACTACTGCGAGCAATTGAACAATCTCAAATTGCTGTGATTATTTTTTCAAGAAATTATGCTGATTCATGATGGTGTCTGGATGAGTTGGTGAAAATAATGGAGTGTCGTAGAACCATTGGGCAGGTGGTTTTGCCAGTGTTCTACGACATAGATCCATCTGAGGTACGTCATCAGAAAGGCGAGTTTGGAAAAGCATTTCAAAGTCTTTTGAATAAAATTTCAAACGAAATTCTGAATGTGGAACCATGTTGGAGAGCGGTGCTTCGTGAGGCGGCTGACCTTTCAGGGTTTGTAGTTCTGAATTCAAGGTAATTTTAGTTCCCAATTACAGTTTTAAAATTCTTCATTCTTCCTTGTGTTTATATTTATGTCTATACATAAACACCTTTTTATTTGCTTTTTTATAGGAATGAAAATGAGGATATAAAAAATATTGTTGAAAAAATTACACGTTTACTTGACAAGACAGACTTGTTCGTTGCTGATAATCCTGTGGGAGTTACATCTCGAGTGCAAGATGTAATTCGACTTCTGCACATCCAAAAATCAAATAATGTTCTAATAATAGGGATGTGGGGTATGGGGGGCATTGGTAAAACAACCATTGCAAAAGCCATTTATAATGAAATTGGTCGCAATTTTGATGGGAGGAGCTTCATTGCAAATGTAAGGGAAGTATGGGAGCAAACAGCGGGACAAGTGTATTTACAAGAACAACTTCTGTTTGATATCTTCAAAGGAACCACGACCAAAATACAAAACATTGATTCCGGAAAAGTAATACTAAGGGATAGACTTCGCCACAAAAGAGTACTTCTTGTTCTTGACGATGTAAATGAATTGGACCAACTGGATGCTTTGTGTGGTAGTCATGAATGGTTTGGTTGTGGCAGTAGAATAATCATCACAACCAGAGATATGCATATACTTAGAGGGAGTAGGGTTGACAAAACATACACAATGAAAGAAATGGATGACGCAGAATCAATTGAGCTTTTTAGTTGGCATGCATTCAAGCAAGTGAGTCCCATAGATGATTTTGCTCAGATTTCTAGAAATGTGGTTGAGTATTCTGGGGGATTGCCGCTAGCTTTAGAGGTCCTTGGACGTTATTTGTTTGGTAGGAAGGTAACAGAATGGAAATGTGTACTGGAGAAACTCAAAAGAGTTCCCAATAATAAAGTGCAAAGTAAGTTAAAAATAAGCTATGATGGATTGGATGATGATTTCCAGAGAGAGATATTCCTTGATATAACTTGTTTCTTTGTTGGGATGGACCGAAATGATGTTATACATATATTAAGTGGTTTTGATCTTTTTCCTGAAAATGAAATAAGTGTCCTTGTTGAGCGAAATCTTGTAACTATTGATGACGAAAACAGGCTTGGAATGTATGATTTGCTCCGAGATATGGGAAGAGAAATCATTTGTGATACACCAAGAAAGGAGCCAGAGGAGCGTAGCAGGTTGTGGTATCATGAGGATGTGCTTGATGTATTATCAGCGCAAACTGTAAGAACTTCATTTACCTTTTATTAGTTCTGGATTAAAAATATTTAAAGCTTAACGAATTGAAACACACACTTATGAATCCATTTATCTCAAGAACTTTGAAACTTAGTTTGTTTGATTTGAAGATTAGTTTCGTTCTGAATCATTTTCTGCTTCCTGGTTCTTAGAAACAAATGATTGGTTTATTCACTACTTTTTTTGTGACATCATCCTTGTATTTTAAGTTGTGCGTGGTTAATCTTTTCGTCCATTATGCCTCACAGGGAACAAAATCTGTCGAGGGACTGGCTTTGAAGTTACCAAGTGGTGATGCAAAATGTTTTAGTACTAAAGCCTTTCAGAAGATGAAAAAACTTAGATTGCTTCAACTTGCTGGTGTACAACTTCGTGGAGATTTTGAATGTCTTTCAAGTAAGTTGAAATGGCTGAGTTGGAATGGATTTCCTTTAAGATGCATACCTACAAACATTTATCAAGGAAATTTAGTTTCTATTGAGTTAGAAAATAGTAATCTCAACCTTGTGTGGAAAGAGACACAGGTATACATTTTGATTTCAGTTTTTTGTACTTAATTTGTTGTTTTCAATTTTCATATTTATGCATGAAATTGAAATTAAGACTTGTTTTAAATTTTAATACTATTTTATTTTGTATTATGGTACTTTTGACATGGTTTCATCTTTGTGTCTGTTAGTCTTTTTCTTTTTTTCTTTTTTTGAACGGCAAAGAGAAATTTTTTATTAATCAAGGATATAATTCAGTACAAGTGGTATTATACCGAAACAATCAAATGGTATTCTTCCCCGTATTTCCTCAATAACTTTTTTATTTTTGCAGAGGCTGGAGAAGCTGAAAATTCTCAATCTTAGTCATTCTCATTATCTAACACACACCCCGGACTTTTCATATTTGCCTAATCTTGAAAAGCTAGTACTCAAAGATTGTCCAATGTTGACCGAAGTTTCTCCTACCATTGGAGATCTCAGTGAAATACTTCTAATAGATTTGGAAGATTGTGTTAGCCTTCGTAGCCTTCCAAGAAGCATCTATAAGTTGAAATCTCTGAAAACACTAATTCTTTCAGGGTGTATAATGATTGACAAGTTGGAAGAGGACATAGAACAGATGGAATCTTTAACCACTCTGCTTGCACACAACACTGCAATAAAAAGAGTACCCTTTTCAGTAGTAAGGTCAAAAAGCATTGGATACATCTCTTTGTGCGGCTATGAAGGATTTTCTCGTGATGTGTTTCCAACTATCATTTGGTCTTGGATGTCACCAACAAATAATCTCCCACCCCCATTTCAAAAATCTAATATCATCTCACCTCTTGTTCCTTTAGATGTGCCACATAGTAGTTCCCATGAACTATCATCGATTTCCAAGTACCTTCCTAGTCTTCGAAGTCTCTGGGTGGAGTGCAGCTCAGAACTTCAACTTTCTCATAATGCAGCAATAATTTTGGATGCCTTATATGCCACAAATTCTAAGGAGTTGGAACAAACTGCAAGTACATCACAAATATCAAAACATTCCTTGAAGTCTCTTTTAATTCAGGTTGGAATGAATTGTCAAGCCACTAATATTCTGAAAGAGTTAATTTTACAGGTTTGACATTCTCTCTCTCTGTCCCCTTTCGTATGTCTGTGTGTATCCCATCAACATTTGAATACATTTAAGTGTTTACAATTATTTGAGATTGGTGTAAAATACTTAAAATCAAAATACTGAAATCCTAACGTATGTTTAATTTTTATTTTTTTAGTATAGAATATTTCGGTTTTGCCATCCAAAAAGGTCTAGCGGCGCAGCTTGTTGCCCGCGTTCCTCCTATTTATGTGCAAGCATGTGGAAGAATTATAATCTTCACAATTTTTTCAAGATATACTCTCTTATTGTGCATACGTTTACATAAATGATACTAAATCACTAATTTATATTTGAAATGCTTCTTTTTTTATTAATCCTCAACAGATACACAAGAAGTGCCACTGTTAAGAGCAGAAAGAACATTTATAGCTGCAATACACGTTGGAATGAAAAAAATATTTATTGAAAAGACATTTTGGTTAGTAACTGGTATAATGGTCATATTTCTAATACCTGTCTCATAGTATAATGCTTGTAAAATAACTTCTATACAAATCATTTTTCAAATTAACAAGAAAGACTTCTTGCTCATAAGAGGAACATGAGTAGTGAAATCAAAGAGTGCATTTTAGAATGGTAAAATTTGTCACTGTCATTATCTTCTCTCGCTACTATTTAGGTTGGAATGATGTTTTTAAGTATTTCTTTGTTTCTTATGACGAAAGTTATCCTCCCTAGTGGTGATATTAATATACTTGTCAACGACTTTTTGAGTCGATCTTTACTTTTCCAGAATATGGATGGCAATGGGAGTGGTGGTTGTTTCCTCCCCAGTGATAGTTATCCAAATTGGTTAGCCTATAATTCTGAAGGTTCTTCTGTGAAATTTGAAGTTCCTCAAGTGGAAGGGCGTAACTTGAAGACAATGATGTGCATTGTCTATACTTCAACCCCAGATAACATAACATCAAGTGGCCTTAAAAACATGTTAGTGAAAAACTACACAAAGTCCACCATTCAGCTCTATAAGAGTGAGGCATTAGTCTCCTTTGAAAAACTACACAAAGTCCACCATTGAGCTCTATAAGAGTGAGGCATTAGTCTCCTTTGAAAAAGTACACAAAGTCCACCATTCAGCTCTATAGAACCTGGTAACAAAGTGGAGATCGTTTTTGTTTTCGAGAATGATTTCATTGTGAAGAAGACAACAATTTATCTTGTATATGATTTGAATGCAATTGCTTGTAGTGATGATGAAAATGAACGCCCTGTCAAGAGATTATCTAATGAAGATGAGGCCACCGATGACTTCAATCAGAATAGAAAGAAGAAAAGCCGAGTGGAATGAATCAATGAAAGATTCTAATTTGTTGTCTATTTTGGCTGAAGTTTCTATATTTTATCCATGGTGAATTTTTCAATGTTAAGCAAGCTTCTGTAGTCTTTTAACTTAAATGCCTGCCAAGAAGAAACTCTGATTTGAGCAATGAGCATCTTACCACAATCTCAGCATCATAGTTATCATTTCCTTTGCTTAAATATCCCGCCGCCACAAATTCTTGGCAAATTTCTCACCACAAGATTTTATCATTTAATTGAAGTGGATGGTCTCGGTTGTTGACTGAGTCTTGATTCACACAAAATGCGGTAAGCAGTTGTTTTTAATGACTAACTAGATTTAGACCCGTGCGTTGCGCGGTTGCAATATTCTTTTTATTGAGTTATAAATGTAGAAGTTAAGTTGTATTTGTTATATGTAAACGTGTAAAAAGTTTATTCTTCCTACCCAACCACCCTCGAAGACCCATCCCAAGTCCCAACCCAATGGTTTTGGATTGGTTCCAACATTTCCTCACATAATATTTTTACAAAAAGGATAGTTGAAATAATAACTCCACATATATTTTGGGAAAAAATGTAATTTTTTTTCAGTAGTAATAAAGTCACTAAGATATTTTACATATATTTTGGGTCAATACAATTTCGTCTTAATTAAACCCGATTTATATTGATCGATAGATTATCGATTTTTTTTGGATTTAGGCCTTCAAAGTGAACCGATCAAAATTTAGGACAATGTTAGGGTTGGTTATAAGTTATAACCCATCGAAACTTGTTCCTTGTTCAACCCTACGTATGCATAAGTGTATTGTTTTATAGATTTAAGGAAATTACCATTTCAACTTGTATTTCTTTTGCATTTCAAATAGTGGCTAATACGCGGTTTAGAAGGTTTTTGTATTGAATTTAGTTTACTCTACTGATTATTGAATAAGTTCAACTTGATGTGATGCTTTTGTTTTTATAGACTTGCATGCACATGCTTAATATTTCTAAATAGGAGGCTGTGGGGGTGAATTAATTGGATAGAAGGGAAAGATATGTATTTAAGTTATTACTATGCATTGACTTGTCCTATTATCATTAGTCTTCTTTGGAAAAACCTATACCTCATAAATTTGATTTTAATTAATTTAAACATTATGAATATAATATGATGAAAAGGAAATGCATTAGGAGGATATTTTCTATAATGTTTATTTATTGTTATTGAGTTGATTGCTTGGTTGATGTACTCAATTTATATAGGAAGGGACTTGATTGGTAGTTGTTGCTCTCACAATGGGATAAGGTTAAGGTGTGGTTCTTGACAACCAGTAGCTCAATAATTTGGTGGTGTGGGTGTCATTTTCAAGGGGTTCCTTACTTTTTGCTCAATTATTTTTTGGCAAATGTTTGCTCAATTATTGTTCTCGTTGGAAGATGTGATGCCACCATTAAATTTCAGCTTGCCTTCTTCTTATTAGTTTGCCCACATAGATTTATTTTTAGAGCAGTTGGCGAGAGAAAAATCTCGCGAATACACTCTAAATATTAGAAAACATTTAATTCCACAATAACATCAAATCAGAACAATACTTTGAACACTTTGGCTCCATTGATTGATGACACGAATCGTTACAAAAACTTTCGGGGTTCACCATTAGATGATAGAATGTCGCGGAAGCAGGGTTGGTGTTCACTGACTTCAGATAGATGGAGGACAGAAGAGTCTGTTTTGAAGGAGTTACCTACTTCATGTTTTGATCGTTATCCCACTACTTCCACGTATTTCCCAAGGAACTGGGGAGAGATGATGAGTGATCAAGCATTTAACAGAGGTAGAGCGCAGTTCCTTGATCCCTATATTGTACTAAAAAAATTGATTATGTATTTTCTAAGTTATTAAAAATTTAAGATTGACAATTTCAATACGTGACAATTGTTATGCCATACTATACGAGAATTGAAAGAGGCATGTGTGAATTGAGAGCAGATCTCAAGTTGATTAAAAAATATTCAATTACGTGAATTCAATTCAGTAAACGCTATAAAAATTGGGAAAACACAAAATTAATTACTCAATTACTCAATTTTACTTTTTTAATTACTTCTTCAATCGAATACTAACGGAAAATTTTATACTTGACTATGTAACTTTTCATCACGTTTGCTCATCTTTGTTCAGGTTTTTTCATCTTCAATTGATGTTTGTGTGAGAAAGAGGTGAAAATTAAGAGTGAGAGTTTTTTTTTTTTTTTTTTTAAAAAGTGAGAGACGAAAATATAGGGTTTATAAAATTTAATATGGAATCAAAGGCTAATTTGGTATTATAATAAAATATAAATAAAATTTGGGTGTAACTAGGAAAATTCTTGATTTAATGGGGTCGCTTGCCAATTTTATAGCATTTTAGTACTCTATGTTTCCGAATTCAGCCCGAACATTCCAATGTTTTTGGAGCGAGCTGAACTTACATTACTAATTAACACTATTTTATTGGCAAAGTCCCTCAAATTCACATGTTAAGGAACTCATTATAGAAATATATTTATCAAAAGTCGTGTCTTCAACTTCTTAAAAGTTGACATATTATATTTTCTAATGCAAAGTTACTCTTTTTAGGTTGCTTAACATGTGCTGTAAGGACACAAATTAGCATGACCTTTTTATTTTACCCTTTTACTTTAATTTAAATAGTTTGGAGCGTCAAATATTCTTGGTTTTTTGTCTTATAGATTGGATTGCTAAGAAGAAAGCGGAGAAAGAATTATTAAGCTCAAAGTATGAAGTGTTCTTGAGTTTCAGAGGCAATGACACGCGTACTTCATTCATTTCACATGTATATGCTTCTCTTCGAAACAATGGAATTACAGTTTTTATGGATGAAAATTCACTTCGAAGGGGAGATCAAATTTCAACATCATTACTACAATCAATCCAAATGTCTCGAATTTCTATTATTGTCTTTTCAAAGAACTATCCGGATTCACGGTGGTGTTTGGATGAGTTGGTGAAAATAATGGAGTGTCATAGAACGATAGGGCAGATCGTACTTCCCGTGTTCTACGATGTAGATCCATCTGAAGTACGTCATCAGAAAGGTGAGTTTGGAAATGCATTTCAGAGTCTATTGAATAAGATTTCAGAGGGGGGTGAAGATACGTTGTCGAGATGGAGAGATGCGCTTCGTGAGGCTGCTGGCCTTGCTGGCTTTGTAGTTCTAAATTCCAGGTAATTATTTAGTGTGTGTTTTGTTTGCGGCGAGCAAAATTGATTTTATCAAATTAATTCTGGGTAAAAGTGAATTGAAGGTAAATTAATTTATGTTTAAACTCATTCATGTAAAAGTAAGTTGAATAATAAATTCGAGTACAAAAATCAATTGTAGAGGCAAAATCTCCAAATTCTAACTTCAATTTAGACTCAATATTGGAGCAAAAATTAATTATACTCGATATCCAAACATGTCAAAATCAGTTCTACACCTCTAGTGTCATTGTTGTTGTTTCCTTCTTCAAAGTGGAACCTGAGATACACTTAATTTCCCAAGGTTTAAATACAATTTAGGTTTCTCTTCTTTTCCTCATCATGATTTTGGTTTTCACTTTCGAAAACGTCTTACTTTTTCTCTAACTATGCATCTAGGACTAGATTTTGAAAAACTAGCATGCTTGTGTGGCAAATGAGTTGCTCGCATGGAAATGAGTTAAGTGATAATTACCTATGTTGATATTTATTGATTAAATTAATAGTAAAAATATTATATTTACATTGTAAATATATTTTCCTTACTCCTTAAGTAAATTAGGATAGAATATTATGTAGAATATTTATTTTGTAAATATATCATAGCTTAGTCTCCAAGCTACTTAACTCTATATAATAGACATTCCGTAGTGCTATTTAGTCACACAGTATTTCAGCATATGTCTCTCTTTTCTCTATTATTCAACATGGTATATAGAGCCTATTGAGAGACAACCTTACACCGTAAATACCCGGTTGACCCACTGTCTTCTGGTGAGAAATTTATTTTTCGGCAAACCGTATTTCAACTCCAGTTTGCCCACTTTCCTTGTCGAACCACCGCCGATGTCGTTGCTTATTTTGACAATTTTTCCGAAAACTAAACTCGCCATCCGAATCGTCTTGAGGAATTCGACCTACCACCGAAATCGCCGCCGCAAAAACCCATCACATGCCCGCACGTGCCGCATATATCTCTGGCGATGTTTCTCACGCGCCACCTCTTTCCATCGTGCTTGAGAGCGCGTGCAGCTTCTGTTCAGGTTGCTATTTTTTTTCTTTGGGCTCGAAATTCCTTCTTGATTCCATATCCAGTGTCAGTTTTCAGTTTCAATTCACGGAATTACGTGATATAGTACAAACAGTCCTTCTTTTTATTAATCCCTGCTGTATTTTGTTCTTAACTATGAACCATGTCTGGCACTTCTCCATCTATCAGTTCTGAAACAGTCAAAAGTACTACCTCTAATGCTAACAAAAGTATATTCACCAACTACGTCACATCTCCCCTTTCAGTTGAAAAATTGAACGGGTCAAATGACGACACTTGGGCTGGTGACATAAAGTTGTGGGTTGAAGGTGATCAAGAATATGAAGATCATCTCACTAAATGGATTGACAAGGTACCTACAAGCGAGAAATCACTGTGGAAGAAGATTGATGCTCAGTTGTGCAGTGTCATTATTAAGTCAACACTTCATCCTGACATCAAACCGATCTTCCGTCCTCATGTCACATGTGAGTCGGTTTGGAGTCAGGCTAAGAAACTTTATACCAATGACATACAACGTCTGTATGGAGGTTGTCACCGCATGATGAACATGATTCATTCAAACACAATAGATGGCTCTATCAATACATATATTGGTAATGTTCACACTGCACTTAATGAATTTAATGAGCTTCTCACTCCTGCGGCCAGTGATCCTACTGAACAGGTGAAGGAGCGTAAGCAAGACAGCACGTTCTTCATGCTACTAGATTTTTATGGTATACCGCCTGAGTACTTTTCCATTCGGGATCAAATTTTGGTGTCTGTTGATGTTCCAAATATGGATATGGCCACATTTATCCTTCTTCGAGTGCCAGCAAAGTATGCCACTGAGCCATCTGCAAATCCTGCCCCAGGTGATACAGCTTCCCTTGGATCTCTTAGTAATAATCAGAACCACTTTCGCGGAGGTCATCCGAGTCTCGTCCCAAGTGTGGAAGTTGCATGGTAAGCATCAAGTGAATACGGCCCAGGTAGATCCTCCTTCTGACAATGTTCAAGCAACATCAAAAACTCAGGGGTCTCAGGTCACCTACGAAGATTTTCTCCTATGGTGGTGGAGTAATCCAAATCCTGGTTCTACTGCTTCGGTTTCACACACTGGTAATTCATCTGCTTCCTTCTCTCAATCATCTTCCATTGGTCATTGGGTCCTTGATTATGGTGCTTCTGACCATGTTACGGGTAATAAAAGTCTTTTCTCTTCTCTCTCTCTACGTCTGGGTTCTTTTCTGTTATAACCTATGCCAATGGTTCCCAAACCCGATCTCAAGGGGTTGGTATTGTCCAAATACTACCCTTCCTCTCAACGGCTTATGTTCTTTACGTACCTAGTTTTCCATTTAATTTACTTTCCATTAGTCATTTAACTCGTTCTCATAACTTTATTGTTACTTTTACTAATGGTACTGCTGTTGTGCAAGATCGAATTTCGGGAAGGAAGATTGGCGTCAGACGTGAATCTCAAGGCCTTTACTACCTCTCTTTACCATCCACGACATGCTCTGCCACAACTTCCCCACTTATTATCCATGCTCAGTTGGGTCATCCAAGTCTTCCCAAGCTTCAAAAGTTGATGGCGAGTTTGTCTAAGTTATCTAATTTAAATTGTGAGTTGTGTCGGTCAGGGAAACACACTCGTAGTCACTTTCCTAATTGTTAGCCTGTAACTTTGATAGGCTCATTTAATATGGTCAACATTTTTTTGACCTTTAACTTTGCAAGAATCGAAGGTTATCTCATAATTCAACTTGAGTATTTCGACAAGATAGTAAGCTAGCGAGCGTAACTTGAAGTTCGATAGAACAAAACTGAAGGAAGATCGCGTCGAAGTCAAGCAATGAAGGCGGGAAAACACGATTTCAAGCTTGGAGATGGTTTCCTTAGTGGGAACGTGGGGCAAGCGGTTGTCCAAAGATGGGAGAAGTGTTTATCATGGGGTTAGTGGTTTGCCATTTAGGTTTTTAGTATAAATAAGTGTTTCCAAGCCAGAAAATGGGTCGCTAATCATTTATAGAATTCTACAACACTCAAACTACTGGCATCTAGGGAAATGAGTTATACATAATGTATGTAAACTGATTTGTAGACCACCTTTATATTAATGTAATGCATTTTACTTTACCTTTAAGTTTATTTGCTTAAACTTTTACCTTTTCATCTAACTTTATATTGCTTATGTTTGCAATCTCAAACCTGTCGAGAGATAGTGCCTTTTTGTTTCTAAACTCGTCATTCTCTCTAAGTAACCTGAGTGCATCTCGTGGCCCTTTTTCAAAACCTTTTTTCGATCAAAACCTTTGCACAACATGCTCCTAAGATCTCTAGTTCGATCTCGCTTGTTATAATCAGAACTAGCCTGTGGTTTGCCGAAAACACAGCCAAACACAAATCGAGTCAATAAACGGGTTTCATCCCCTTTTGCTTTAGTTCACTCCAATGTTTGGGGTCCTTCTCCTACTACTTCTACTTTCGACTCTAAGTATTTTTTTACTATTATTGATGATTTTTCTCGTTGTACGTGGTTATTTCTAATGAAGAATATATATGAATTATTTTTCATTTTGGAGCAATTTTATAGAGAAATTAAAACTCAATTTGGTGTGTCTATTCGTACTTTAAGAAGTGATAATGCTCGTGAATATTTCTCCCATCAATTTCAAAGTTTTATGGGTTCTAATGGTATTTTTCACCAAACGTCATGTCCTCATATACCTCAACAAAATGGGGTAGCTGAACGTAAAAAATCGGCATATTATTGAAACCACTAGGACTATCTATTTCTCCATGGAATTGTTCCATCCCGATTTTGGGGGGATGCTGTATTAACAACATGTTATCATATAAATCGTATGCCATCTTCTGGTCCTTGATGACAAAATTCTTCATTCGATTATTTTTTCGCATTCCCCTCTTCACCCACTTCCTCCCCATGTCTTCGGGTCCACATGTTTTGTTCACAATCTCCTGGCCTTAATAAGTTGTCAGCTAAATCACCCCAGTGTGTTTTTCTTGGTTATCATCGGTCCCAAAAAGGTTATCGTTGCTACTCTCCTACACTACAACGACTGATGTTACCTGATAAGTGCCAAGAAGTAGTAATTCTGATGTAGATTTATGGCACTTTTTGTAACTTGTTTTGCAAGTTATCACGGAAAAAGCCGAGAGTTAATTGAATTTTATCCGTTCACGCTTTATCTATCTTACTTGACCTAATTGTGCAGGAAAATGACTCAAGACACTGGGCAAAGATGGAAAACAAGCAAGAAAGTGCAACAAGGCAAAAATAGGCAGAACCACATGTTTACTCGCC
>Ga0315914_1008300_pt1 | contig 13942 bp, 12 predicted proteins | sample MpolenodulesMG_FD_203920 | JGI IMG/M metagenome (GOLD analysis project Ga0315914, IMG submission 203920) | Medicago polymorpha root nodule microbial communities from Los Angeles, California, United States - elongated nodules | ecosystem: Host-associated > Plants > Roots > Nodule | place: USA...
TGAGATGAGTCGTCAGGACCTCGAACTGGAAATCGACGAGCGCCTCGAGGAGGCTCGTTTCCACCAGGCTTCCTTTACCCGAAATGCCCCGCCGCACCAATGCCGCGAGAACCCCTTGAGCAGCGGCGGCGCCGGCCAGCATATCGCCGATCGCGAGACCGAAGGGAACAGGCCCCTGCCCTTCGTCGCCGTTCAGCCACATGACGCCCGAGCGCGCCTGCGCCAGCAGGTCCTGGCCGGGACGCTTCAGCCAGGGGCCTTCTTCGCCATAGCCGCTGATCGAGGCATAAACCATGAGCGGATTGATCGCCCTGACCGCTTCGTAATCCAGTCCCAGCCTTTCGATGACGCCCGGCCGGAAATTCTGGATCATCACGTCGGCCTTAGCGAGAAGCCGCTTCAGCGCCGCGAGATCGTCTTCGTTCTTGAGATCGATCGCGAGGCTTTCCTTGGCACGATTGATTGCGTGGAAGATGGTGGAATCGCCGCCGATCTCCGTGTCGCTCAGGTAAAGCCGCCGGGAAAGATCGCCGCCGTCCGGCCGCTCGATTTTGATGACGCGCGCGCCGAGATCCATCAGCCGAAGCGAACAGTAAGGGCCGGAGAGAAACTGGCTCATGTCGACCACGACAAGGCCGGCAAGCGGCAATTCGGACTCTGTTGTCATGCGTAGTTACTTTCCCTGCAGCAATCCCGGACGAGGAGTCATTCTTATTTGAATACATAATTCACATATAGATTAATTTGACAAGCCACGAGCGGAGTGAAAGAGCCACTTCGGCCAAAGGACTTGGTCTGGCTCGACTCCTGTGACAGGCACAGGAATGACGTAAAGGAAATGTCCTTCAACATCGCGTTTCGGATGCGTGCCTGCACTGGAATGCCACAGCGTATGACGGCCCCCGTTGGTCGGATGCCAACTTTCTCTCCCGCACCAAGTCAGTTTATGCGTGAAGTTCTGTTCTTTCGTTTTGCTGATTTAAAGCGTCCCTGATGCGGGCGTTTGCGATGGTGATGATCTTACGCATGATGCGGAGCGCGACGCGTTTTGGTTTTGCAGCGTTAAGCAGGGCGTTTAGGCGACGGCGAGATAATTGTCGTCGCGGCAGCCGACGAGAGCGGCGCCCAAGAGTGCCGGTCGGATCTGGCGGCGTCCGCCGGTGGCACTGCGGTGCCAACTGGCCTTGCCGCTGTCCTTGGGATGGGAGGGGGGCGCGGCCACCGAGGCTTACGGCCTGCCTGCGGATGAGGCGCCGAGTTTCTAGTCAAGAGCCACCGGGAAGTTGTCCAACAGCGGAAAAGCTACGATAATGTGGCGGCCAAATCTGACGCGATGCTATTCAATTTTCCTTGGAGCGCTGGGTTCGCGAGGTCATGGACGGCCGACGCGACGACATCCTCATGCCCCCGACTCAAGCTGAATATCTTCCCTGAACTCGATCTCATCTGCCCACGCTTCCACGGTCCGGCCATCGATTTCGCCGCATGTGAAGAGGGTTATAATCGGATCCGAACGCCGGTGAAACGCTGCCAGAGCAGCGCGAAGCTCCTCCAGCGGTTCTTTGAACCGATCAGTGCAGAGAGTATCACTCGCCCGATCCATGTGCCCAAGCTAGCGAGTGGCGCGCGAAGCGCGAAAAGCGGGGCGACGATCTCTATCAGACGACGGCCTGGACAACCGCGCATTTCCCTATTGCGCCGAGTGTGCACCTTCGGCAGCGGTCCGTCGAGTGTTCACGACCGCGCACGGCCCCAGCAAACCCGCACCAGTCGCAAGTGGTTGACGAGTTCTTACCTCTCGCCTCCCTGCTTTTCTTCGGTGAGTGAGTGGCCGGCCCACCAAGGAGTTCGACGACGTCTGCCGTCTTCCAAACCTGCTAGGCTTGGCCCGCGCCGAGAAAATCGGCCATCTCGACGTTATAGAAGGTCTTGGTTCGTGGGCCAGCGAGGATCGGGTCGATCCGGCGCACGCATTCCTGATAGTGTTCGGTCTTGCGGTGCGCGTCGAGTGCCTCAGGCGACTTGAAGACTTCATAGATGACGAAGCTGTGATCGTCGTCCGGATTGCGCAGGACATCGAAGCGCAGATTACCGGGCTCCTGGCGCGTGCCTTCGTAATTTATGCGGAACGCCTCCAGAAAATCTGCGGCGTGGCCTTGCTTGACGTTGATGCTAACCATCTGGATGAGCATGTCGTAATTCCTGCTGTGTTGATTGACGGATCTATAAAGTCAGAGACCTGGCGCCTTCCACATGGCCGTGGTGACGCCCTCGTCTACGAGCTGTCGCTGCAGCGCGTAGGCGCGTGCCCAGCGCTCGCCGGCCGCGTCGTAGATAACCTTGTGGTCGAAATTCGGCTCGAAACGCTTGTCCCAGCGCACCCAGCTCGCCGCCGCCTCGACGAAGTTGCGGCGTAGGCCGATCCCGATTGCCGCCGCTGCAGCGCAGCCGAGCGCCGTCGCCTCTTTGACCACGGGCGTGACGATCGGCAGGCCGGTGGCATCCGCAAGGATCTGTGACCATTGGGCTGATTTCGACGCGCCGGCCGCAAAGACGATCTTATCCGGCGTTTTGCCGGAAAGCTTGAAGATAGCCGAGAGGTTGCGGGCCGCGACAATCGCCGCGTTCTCCTGAAGGGCGCGAAAGATCGCGGCTTTGCCCGATTTTTCCGGGTCAATGGAAAGATTCAGAAGCGACGGCGCGGCGTGATACCAGTTGCCGTAGTGCATGACGTCGGAGAAGACCGGAATGATGCCGTAGGCGCCGACCGGCACGCAGGCTGCCTTCTCCTCCAGGAGCCTGTAGGCATCGCCGCCGGGCCCGGCCGCCGCGACCTCTTCCGCGCCGAAACTGTCGCGGAACCAGCGCATTACGATGCCGACGAAGAAACTGATCGCCTCGACCTGATTGAGTCCGTTGACGACATGCGGATTGATGCGGAGGTCCATAGAAGGGTCAGAGACGGACGGGCCGACATTCACCACCTGCTGCCAGAAAGTGCCCCCTAGCACGGCGCAGTCACCTTCATTCACGACACCGATTGCCGCTGCCCCGCTCTGGCAGTCGCCGCCACCCATGATCACGGGTGTGCCCGCGGCAATGCCCGTCTCTCTAGCCGCCTTCTCGGTGACGCGGCCGATAACCGTGCCCGGCTCAACGCTTTCCGGGAATATATCGTCGCGCATGCCGGCATTGCTCAACGCCTCAGGCATCCAATTGCGTTTCGTTAGGCTGTAGAGACCGGTCGTGCCGGCATTGGAAGGATCGCTCGCGATGACGCCGGAGAGACGCGCCAGAACCCAATCGGACAGCATGCTGATCCTGTGGATGCGCTCATAGACGTCCGGCAGGTTGCGCTTCAGCCAGAGCAGGCGCGGCAGGGCGCCGAGCGCGAAAGTCTGCCCGCTCTCACTATAAAGGGTCCGCTCCAGATCGGCAAAATCGCGCTTCAGGTCGCGCACTTCGCTCACGGCGCGGCTGTCTACATTGGCACAGGCCCAGATCTCCCGGCCACTGCGGTCATAGGCGACGATCGCTTCGCGCATGCTCGTAGCACTGACTCCACGGATATCGGCGGGTGCAATGTGGGCTTCGGCGATCGCCTGGCGAATGGCGCGTGACAGCAGCGACCAGTTGCCCTCCACATCGAAGTCCATCGAGCCCGGAAAGCGCGGATCGGCCCGGTGCCACCATTCGTGTTGGGCGCTGGCGATCTGATTGCCGTTCTCGTCAAAGATCACCGCCCGGCCGCTGCCCGTGCCAGCATCGACGGCCAGCATATAGGAAGTCTTCATGGTCTCAGTCCTCGATCTCGATGAGGCCGGTCGCGGTCGTCTCGTCGGTTATGAGGATGCCGACGAACTTTCCGCAAAGCGCTGCATGGATGGCCTGCACCTTATGGATCCCACCCGCCGCCGCCACGACCTTTTCCGCGCGCGACAGCGCCGCGAGCTTCACGCCGATCACTCGATCGTGCAACGGCAACTCGAGTGGCTCTCCGCATTCGTTGTAGAACTGGCAGAGAATGTCGCCGACGGCGCCCTTGCGGCGCAGCGGCTCCACCTCATCGGGGCTGACATAGCCGGAACGCACGACAGTGGAGGTGGCCGAAAGCTCCCCGATACCAACGAGCTGGTAACTCGCGTTGAGCGCCATTTCGAGCAAGTTGGCGACGGCAGGTTCGGAAGAGAGGTTGTATGCGACATCCGGATCGCGCACGACGAGCGGCGCCGGTACGAGATGAACGCTGCTGCCCCAGTTGGCCGTTCGCATGCCGTCGACATAGGTTCCGACGCCGCCGGTCAGGCTGACTAGGCCGATATTGCGCTCGTTGGCGACATGGCCGAGACGCTGGATCGTGTTGCTCACGGTCGCGCCCCAACCGACCGCGAGAAGGTCGTCCGGCTGAAGCCGTTGCATGAGAAACTGCGCGGCTGCCTGACCCAGCCGATCACTCGGATCCTGATTGGGAAGCTGCGGCACCACGTAGGCTTCCAACAGCCCGTAGCGCTCCTTGATCTGCCGCTCGAGCGCCAGGCACCCCTGATATCTCGAGTTGATACGCACCTGAATAATGCCGGAGCGCCGGCCGCTCTCCAAGAGACGCGACACCTTGATGCGCGACATGTTGAGTTTTTCGCCGATCTCGTTCTGCGTCAGCCCGTCGTTGTAGTAATACCAAGCGATACGGGTGAGGATCTCCTCGTCCGTATCGGCATAACTCCAGTCCCCGTTGTCCGACGCCATGCAAGCGGCTCCCTCGGTCGATCTATGATCATTTGAATACCAATAAAACTTTTGATCCGTCAACGCATAGTGGCGCGAAATATTATTCGCAGCTTCAATCTGTTGATTTTGCGCGGGTAATCTGCGCTACAGGCAACGCACTGGCTTCCTATAGTCGTTCATCACATGGCGGGCATATTGACGACCATTGAGCGATATGATCACATGACTTTCATGAATTACATATGAACAGGTGCGGAATGACTGGGAGCCCGGTGGCCGGGAGGGTCGCGAAGCTGACGGACGTCTGGAAGTCCTACGGTGCCGTTCCGGTGCTGAAAGGCGTTTCGCTCGTTTTGCAGGCGGGAGAGGTGCATGCGCTTCTCGGCGGCAACGGCGCTGGCAAGTCGAGCCTCATGAAAATCATGTCGGGCGTCATTGCGTCGAATGCCGGCGCCATTGAGATCAACGGCCGCGCCCTTACCCACGCATCGCCGGCGCTCGCGCAGAAACTCGGGCTTTACCTCGTGCCGCAAGAGGCGCATATCCTGCCCAACCAGAGCGTCCTGGAAAACATCTGCCTCGGCCTTGCAGCCTCTCCCCGCGCGATACGACCGCGCGTCGAGCAACTCGTCGCCGAGCTCTCCGTCTCGCTCGACCTCGACGTGCAGGCCGCCGTCCTTGAAATCGCCGAGCGGCAGATTGTCGAAATCCTGCGCGGCCTCGTGCGTGACGCGCGCGTGCTGATACTCGACGAACCGACTTCGGCGCTAACCCCGTTCGAGACCAGCGCCCTCTTTCAGCGCGTGCGCAAGCTTCAGAGCCAGGGCGTCGGCATCTTCTTCATCTCGCACAAACTGCGCGAGATTCGCGAAATCTGCGGCACAATCAGCGTACTGCGCGACGGTGTGATCGTGCTTAGCGGGCCGCTCGACGGCTACAGCGACGCCGAGATTATCGACGCGATGAGCCGGGTGCAGATCGCGGATGATGCCGACAAGAATCGTGTGGGCCGCAAGGTTTCGCAGATCGGAAAGCCGCGTCTGAGCGTGCGCGACCTCTGCGGCGAAGGGTTCCGTGATATCAGCCTCGAGGTGCGGGCCGGCGAAATCCTTGGCCTTGCCGGGGTCGTGGGCGCCGGACGCACGGAGTTTGCCGAAACGCTCTTCGGCCTTCGGCCGCAGACGGCGGGCAGCGTCGTCTTTGATGGTGCGGAACTGAAGAAGCGCTCGCCGCGCAAATGCATAGACCTCGGCTTAGTCTATCTGCCTGAAGACCGCCAGCAGCACGGCCTGTTCCTTGAAGCACCGCTTTCCTGGAACGTTTCGTCCTACCTGGTGCACCGCCTGCCCTTCTTTCTGCGGACCGGCGCCGAGAGGAAGGTTTTCGACGGGTTCCGCGCGAGTATGGGCATCAAGTGCACCGGCGCCGACCAGGAGGCGCGCGGTCTTTCGGGTGGCAACCAGCAGAAGGTGCTGCTCGCCAAATGCCTTTCCGCTCGGCCCAAGGTGCTCATCCTCGACGAGCCCACGCGCGGCGTGGACGTCGCGGCCCGCAACGACATCTACGACCTCATCCGCCGGCTTGCCGCCGACGGCGTCGCCATCATCCTCATTTCATCCGACTTCGACGAGATCGAACAGCTCGCCGACCGGGTCGAGATCATGGCCTTCGGCCAGTCTGGCGGCAAACTCACGGACCAGATCTCGGTTGACGCCATCGCCCGCCTCGCCTTCGGCGCCTCGGAGGGCCGCCATGCTTGATCTCTTTTCCCGCAATCGCGTCGCAACGCTCCTCCTGGTGCTTGCCGTCGCCTACTCCGCGATCGGCACGGCCGCGCCCGGCTATCTGTCCGGCGCCACCGCCTCGGTGGTTGTCTCCAACAGCCTCGTCCTGATGCTGATCTCGCTCGGGACGATGATGGTCATCCTGACGCGCAATATCGATGTGTCCAGCGGTTCGGTGCTTGGCCTCAGCGCCGCGGTGCTCGGCCTTTCGCTCACAGCCGGCGTGAGCCTGCCGCTTTCCATCGCCTTCTGCCTTGCAACCGGTGCTGTCGCCGGGGCCTTCAACGGCCTCATGGTTGCCTATCTCGGCATTCCATCCATCGTCGCCACTCTTGGCACGCTTGGACTTTATCGCGGCATCATGCTCGTCCTCACGGGTGGGCGCTGGATCGAGGACCTGCCGCAGGGTCTGAAGGCGCTCGCCGCCAATTCCAGCTTCGGCTTCTCCATCCTCACGATTGTTGTGCTGGCACTTGTTGCGCTCGCCTGGATCGTACTGCGCAAGACGCGCTTCGGCCGCAATTTCTACGCCGTCGGCGATAACCGCGCGGCCGCCCACCATCTCGGTGTACCAGTTAAGCTGGTGCAGTTTTCCGCTTTCATCGCAACGGGCGTCTGCGCCTCCCTCGCCGGCCTCGTCTTCGCCGCCCAGATCGGCTTCATCCCAAATCAGGCCGGCAACGGCATCGAACTGAAGGCCATCGCCGTCAATGTGCTAGGAGGCGTGAGCCTTCTCGGAGGCACCGGTTCGGTCGCTGGCGTCTTCACCGCCGTCATCTTTATCACCTCGATAGACAGTGCCCTCGTTTTCTTGAAGATCCCGGCCTATTGGAATGACTTCATTGCAGGCGCGATCCTGCTCTCGGTCCTGCTGCTCGACGGCCGCATCCGCCAGATTGTCGACCGGCGCATCCGTGCCCGTCGCTATGGGGTGCACGAGCGCGGCCCAACACAATCCCGTGAGACGACGACGGCGCGCAATGTGGAGGCAAGCCGATGAAGAAGCTGATCTTCCGCTGGGAGACCGCCCTCTTTGCCATGCTCGTCGCAGAACTTGTCATCTTCGGTCTCGTCAATCCGCGCTTCCTCAATCTTACGAACCTGATCTACGGGACCTCAGACTTCGTTCAGATCGGCATCGTCGCCCTACCGCTGACCCTTGTCATTATTGCCGGCGGCATCGACGTGTCTTTCGCCTCAGTAATCGGACTTGCTGCAATCATGTTTGGCGTCGCGACATTCTACGGCGTGCCGCTTCCGCTTTCCATCTTGGCCGCCCTGGTCACCGGCGCGCTCTGCGGGCTCCTCAACGCCACGGTCATCCACCTGGCGAAGATACAGCCGCTCGTGGTCACGCTCGGCAGCCTCTATCTATTCCAGGGCACGGCGACCGTCGCCTCCGGTCTCGTCGGCGCGGGCGGCTACGAGGGCATCGGTAACTTTCCGGAGGCCTTCAACGCCTTCGGCTATGCCGAATTCCTTGGGCTACCGGCACCTCTGGCGCTCTTCCTCGCACTCTCGCTCGTGCTCATCGTCCTCCTGCATTTCACTCGCTTCGGTCGCACCGTGTTCCTTTCTGGCCAGTCTGAAAGGGCTGCCCGTTTCGCCGGTATCCCGGTCGGCCGCGTCCAGACGATCACCTATGTCATTACCGGCGTTTCGGCGGCCATCGCAGGCCTCGTGATGTCGGCCTATTTCGGCTCCGCGCGCGTTGATCTCGGTTCGGCGACGCTGCTGCCAGCCGTCACCGCGGCCGTACTCGGCGGCGCCTCCATCTATGGCGGTCAGGGCTCCATCCTCGGCACCCTGCTTGCCACCTTCGTCATCGGTTACCTGCAGCAGGGTTTGCAGGCGGCCGGCGTCCCCAGCCAGATTTCCAGCGCACTTTCGGGAGGGTTGCTGGTCGTCGCGGTCGCATTGCGCCACGCAAGCGCGATGCTGGCCGATTTCATCGCAGTCGCCCGGCAACAGAGACAGAACCGGGTGGCCGTCATTTCAGGAGGAGAATGAGAATGACCAAGACCATCATGAAATCCGGCGCCCTCGCCGCGGCGCTTTTGGCCGGCACCATGCTCGCCTCGGGCGCTGCGCATGCGGAAAACCAGATCGCCTTCATCCCCAAGCTGGTGGGCGTCGGCTTCTTCACCTCCGGCGGCGCCGGCGCGGTGAAGGCGGGCGAGGAAGTCGGCGCCAAGGTCACCTATGACGGCCCGACGGAGCCGAGCGTTTCCGGGCAGGTCCAGTTCATCAACAATTTCGTGAACCAGGGCTACAACGCGCTCATCGTCTCCTCCGTTTCTCCGGACGGCCTGTGCCCGGCGCTGAAGCGCGCCATGGAACGCGGCGTGCTCGTTATGACCTGGGACAGCGACGTCAACCCGGATTGCCGCAGCTACTATATCAACCAGGGCACGCCTGAGCAGCTTGGCGGCCTTCTGGTCGACATGGCGGCCGAGGGTGTGACGAAGGAAAGGGCCAAGGTTGCTTTCTTCTACTCGAGCCCGACCGTAACCGACCAGAACGCCTGGGCGGAAGCCGCCAAGGCGAAGATCGCCAAGGAGCTTCCGGGCTGGGAGATTGTTACCACGCAGTACGGCTACAACGACGCTCAGAAGTCGCTGCAGACGGCTGAAAGCATCCTGCAGACCTATCCTGACCTCGACGCGATCATCGCGCCCGACGCCAACGCCCTGCCGGCAGCAGCGCAGGCTGCGGAAAACCTGAAGCGCGCCGAGGGCGTCACTATCGTCGGCTTCTCCACCCCAAACGTCATGCGGCCCTATATCGAGCGCGGCACCATCCAGCGCTTCGGCCTTTGGGACGTCACGCAGCAAGGCAAGATCTCGGTCTTCGTTGCCGATCATGTCCTGAAGAACGGCCCCATGAAGGTCGGCGAGAAGCTGGAGATCCCCGGCGTCGGTACCGTCGAAGTCTCAGCCAACAAAGTACAGGGCTACGACTACGAAGCCGATGGCAACGGCATCATCTTGCTGCCGGAGCGCACCGTTTTCACTAAGGAAAACATTGGCAACTTCGACTTCTGAGCAGGCACAAATGGCGGGCGGCTCCGGCTGCCCGCGACCTTCATTCATGGACAGGACCATTCGCATGGAAAGCCGCTGGAACGACGAAGACGCAGCACGTTTTGTAGAGGCGGCACTTGCTGAGGGACAGAGCGAGGCGCTCGGCCTTCGCATCTATACCTCCCGTCTCATCGGCAGCGACCCGGACCTTGTGCTGCACGGCGGCGGCAACACGTCGGTCAAGGTAAGATCTGACGCGGGCGAAGAGCTCATGCACATCAAGGGCAGCGGCTGGGACCTCGACACGATCGAGGCACCGGGCCTGCCCGCCGTGCGCCTTGCGCCGCTGCTCGAAGCCCGCAACACCCCGAAACTCTCAGACCCGGACATGGTCTTTCTGTTGCGTGCCAGCCTGATCGAGAAGGACGCACCGAACCCGTCCGTCGAAGCGCTGCTGCACGCCTTCATACCCTTTGACTATGTCGACCACACGCATGCGACAGCGGTCCTTGCGCTCGCCGATCAGCCGAACATGCGCGACGCCATTCGCCGCATCTATGGCGATCGCCTCGCCTATGTGCCCTATGTGATGCCCGGATTCCATCTTTCCATCGCCGCCGACCGCATCTATCGCAACCATTCGGGTTGCGAGGGTCTCTGGCTCGAAAATCACGGCCTCTTCACCTTCGCAAACGATGCCCGGGCTTCCTACGAGCTGATGATCGAATTCGTCACACTGGCAGAGCAGGAACTCGCCCGTGCCGGGGTGGCGTTGACGGACCCCCAGCCCAATGACGGCGAGCGAGACAGGGCGCTTGCTCGGCGGCTGGAAAAAGCACTGATGCGGGAAGGGTCGCCTTTCGCAAAGGGTGTCTTCCTCGATTACCGATCGACCGAAGCCATCCGTGAACTCACATCGAACCCGAACGTTGAGACGATCAGTCTGCGCGGCACAGTGACACCCGACCACGTAATTCGCATCAAGCCCTGGCCAATGATCATCGGGGCCGATGCTGATGAACCCGCAATCGAGAGCGCGTTGGCCGCTTATGCGGACCGTTACAGGGCCTACTTTGAGCGAAACGCGACCCGCGCCAACGAGCAAAAACGGATACTAGACGTCTATCCACGAGTGGTTCTGGTGCTTGGTAAAGGCATGTTCGCAATCGCCGCGAATGCCAAGGCGGCCAAAATCGGGGGAGATCTCTGCGAACAGGCTGCGCGGGCAATCAACGCTGCGGAAGCCTATGGCTGTTTCACTCCGATCAGAGAGGCAGATCTCTTCGACATGGAGTATTGGTCCCTGGAACAGGCAAAGTTGAGAATAGCGGTATAGCTGTGGCCGCACCAATCTTCCGCCAAAAGTGGCACGATCGATACTCGCCTTCCCCGTAGGGGAATCGACTGCTCCGTCCTCCGTGGTGGAGGGTCGTGTCCCCACAGGTGGTGTAGCTCGGCGGTAGCGAAGCCGCTCGCGAGCGCGCCCTCAACAGCGCCCTAGTGAGCGGGCGGCGGAATGGTGGTCATCGATGTTCTCCGGTAGGGTCGGGTTGCTGACACCAACCTGATTCGAAGGAACCACCGATGACCGACGAGTGATGAACCTGCGTGCGCTCGTGGAGAAGTCCTCCGACAGCGATCTTTTGCGCGAGATGATCGGTGTTGCCGCCGAGCGGCTGATGGAGCTGGAGGTGGGCGCCGCCACCGGTGCCGGCTATGGCGAGAAGAACCCGCTGCTGACGGCCCAACGCAACGGCTACCGCGAGCGGGATTGGGAGACGCGCGCAGGAACCGTCGAGCTGCGCATTCCGAAGCTTGAGGCAAGGGCTCTTACTTTTCGGGCTTCCTGGAGCCGCGGCGCATGGCCGAGAAGGCGCTGACGGCGGTCATCCAGGAAGCCTATGTGCAGGGAATCTCGACTCGCTCGGTCGACGATCTGGTCAAGGCCATGGGCATGAGTGGCATCTCCAAGAGCCAGGTCAGCCGGCTGTGCGACGAGATCGACGGCAAGGTCAAGGCCTTCCTCGATCGGTCGATCGAGGGCGACTGGCCATATCTATGGATCGATGGTGCGCCGTGCGGCGCGGGAGGTGCGCATGAGTTAGCGTGACCTCTCAAGCTTGCCGATTTTTTGACCGGCGGCTGAGATGCCGCCCGATTTACAGGAGCAGTGGATTGAAGGGGGCCGAGAAGCCTGACCGGGCGTCGCCGGTTGGGTTGCATGAGCAGATCGGCCTTAAATGTACCGGATGCGGGCCATCAACCGCAGGCCGGGCTACCGCAATGCCCATGGCGAGATAACGAAGTGAACGTCAGAAGCCTCGGAACACATATATCGCTCCCATTAGCGTGATGGCGTGGGAGCACGAAGAGCGATCAGAGGCGGTAAGGCTCGTCGATCCTTACTGCCGGGTTCTCGAAGAGACCCGAGATGGGACTGGCTCCTATGCCCCATCTCCCGCATCGCACGGGGTAGAGTTCGCCACCTAACGGCACAAGGTTGAAAGTCGGAACACGGGAACTTGGATAGTCTGCCCGGTTGGAAGCCGGGCTCGCTGCGACGGCCAGATATGGACAACCCCAAGGGCGGAGCTTTCGTAGTAGTCGGAGTGTGGGAAAGCCACGCACAGGGCGAAGGGAAGCAGGAAGACGATAGGCTTGTAAAGACGGAGGAGTGATCTGTGGACACGGATCATCGGACCGATAAGGTCTGGGTACTCGGCATTCAACGCAAACTCTATCAGTGGAGTAAGGCTAATCCCGACGACCAGTGGCGCGACATGTGGGGTTGGTTGACCGACCTCAGGGTGCTGCGCCACGCCTGGCAGCGCGTTGCCTCCAACAAAGGTGGACGCACGGCCGGGGTTGACGGGATGACGGTGGGACGCATCCGGAACAGGAGTGAACATCGCTTCCTGGTCGATCTTCAAGCTGATCTGCGCAGTGGTGCATATCGGCCAAGTCCGGCCAGACGCAAGCTCATTCCAAAGGCCGGGAAACCGGGGCAATTCCGACCCTTGGGCATCCCCACCATCAGAGACCGCGTCGTACAAGGCGCGGCCAAAATCCTTTTGGAGCCGATCTTCGAGGCGCAATTCTGGCATGTCTCTTATGGGTTTCGACCCGGCAGAAACACCCACGGCGCCTTGGAGTATATTCGTCGGGCAGCCTTGCCGCAGAAGCGGGACGAGGACACCCGGCGAAACCGGTTGCCATATCCTTGGGTTATTGAAGGGGACATCAAAGGATGCTTCGACAATATCAATCACCATCACCTGCTCGAGCGGATGCGCAAGCGCATCGGTGATCGACGAGTGGTGCGATTGGTCGGATTATTCCTCAAGGCCGGTGTTTTGACGGAGGATCAGTTCCTCCGGACGGACGCCGGTACCCCTCAGGGCGGGATCATCTCACCTTTGCTCGCAAACATCGCCCTTAGCGCGATCGAGGAGCGGTATGAAAGGTGGACCTATCACCGCAAAAAGACCCAGGCCCGTCGCAAAAGCAACGGGGTGGCGGCAGCGGCGAGCGCCCGGGACAGCGATCGTATAGCAGGACGCTGTGTCTATCTGCCGGTGCGCTACGCCGACGACTTCGTGGTTCTGGTGTCTGGATCGCTGGAGGAGGCAATGGCAGAGAAATCTGCTCTGGCCGACTACCTGATCAAGACAACCGGACTGACGCTGTCGCCGGAAAAGACGAAGGTTACGGCCATGACAGAGGGCTTCGAGTTTCTCGGATTCCGCTTCAGTGTGCATTGGGATAAACGCTATGGCTACGGCCCGCGCGTTGAAATACCCAAGGCAAAGGCCGCGAACCTGCGTCACAAAGTCAAGCAACTGACGCAACGTGATAGCATATCCGTCAGTCTTGGCGAAAAGCTTCGAGGGGTGAATGCCATCACGAGCGGATGGGCGAATTATTATCGCTACTGTGTAGGTGCCGGCCGCGTATTTGTCGCTCTCGACTGGTACATTGGCCTACGTCTGTACTGCTGGCTACATAAGAAACGTCCAAAGGCAACACCGAGCGAACTGTGGGGCTCAAAACAGCCAAGCAGACGCCGGGCGACGAGACGGGTTTGGAGGGAAGGGTCCGTTGAGCAACACGTGCTCGGCTGGACACCTGTCGAGCGATACCGTCTCGCGTGGATGGACATGCCTGACTTTGCCATGTCTTCTGGAGAGCCGGATGCGTAACGAAAGGCGCACGTCCGGTTCGGCGAGAGGCGATGCGAAACCTGCCGCCGTGATGCGGTAAGGCGCGTATCGCCTACTCATCCCACCTACCTGAAGGTCCGCCGCGGCGGCCGGATCGTCTCCGTCGCCGTGATCATCGCCGTCGGTGTCAACAGCAACGGTCGCCGGGAGGTGCTGGGCATGGAGGTCGGCACCTCCGAGGCCGAGC
>Ga0315914_1008302_pt1 | contig 13938 bp, 7 predicted proteins | sample MpolenodulesMG_FD_203920 | JGI IMG/M metagenome (GOLD analysis project Ga0315914, IMG submission 203920) | Medicago polymorpha root nodule microbial communities from Los Angeles, California, United States - elongated nodules | ecosystem: Host-associated > Plants > Roots > Nodule | place: USA...
GATGTGAAAAGCATAATTGAGTGATTCTTCAGTATTTGTGAGCTTTTCGCAGGATAACTTGCAAACCAAGTAATCAAAGTGCCTAAAATGTACAGTCTATTTAACTCCTTTTTGACACTTATCAGATCCTACTAGGAATCGTGGGGTTCTTGTTGGTGATACATGGAAGGATAGGATGGAATGCAGGCAATGGGGTGCTCATTTTCCCCATATTGCGAGGGTTGCAGGTCAAAAGAACCAAGGTGCTCAGTCTGTTGTTTTGTCTGGTGGTTACACACAAGATGAAGATCATGGTGAGTGGTTCACTTTTACCGGAAGTGGTGGAAAAAATCAGTTCTTGGACCATCAATTTAATAATATGGATGAGGCCTTGCGGCTCAGTTGCCGAAAAGGCTATCCTGTTCGTGTTGTTAGGTATGTTTTTATTGATTATGAATTCAATTGATTGATTGATTCCTTATTATTTTAGTTTCATGGTGATGTTGTGTGAGGAATGAATGGGTGTGGTATTTGATTTAGGGTTTTGCTTATTTGTTTCAGGTCCCATAAGGAGAAACACTCCTCTTATGCACCGGAAGCAGGAGTGAGATATGACGGGGTTTATAGAATTGATATATGTTGGTCTGAACTTGGAAAAACTGTATGGTTCTTGTTTGTAATAATGATTCATTACAATTTATTCAACTAAGTTCATCGAGTGAGACCTAATGGATTAACAATTGTTCAAACTTTATTATGTTGATGGGGAATCTTTATGGGACAGGGTGAGAAGGTTTGCAGGTATTTGTTTGCGAGGTGTGACAATGAACCAGCGCCTTGGACAAGGTTGGTTTTTCGTTCTTCAATGTTTATTTTCCTATGTTTGTAGTACTAATAAATGTTAGAGTATTAAAGTTGATCATTTGACTTCTTTTTGTTGATGTGCAGTGATTTATCTGGAGATTATCCCCGTCCACTACCTTTTATCGAGGAGTTTAGGGATGCAATTGATATTATTGAAAGGAATGGCGATCCATCATGGGACTTTGATGTAAGTGGTGTTGTCTACTAAAATATTTTTTTAGATTATATTTCCTTGATGTCTTGTATGTTTCTTTCAGTTTAGGTTATTACATTTCTTCATTGTTTTCTAGACATTATATTTGTACTTTGTAAGACTTATTTTTAAAAGATACTTTGCAAGACATGATAATCCTAAATTATTATTACGTTTTGATTTTAGGAAAATTATTTGCTTGGCGAATGTTTTTTTTCCCTAACTTTGTTGTTCAATAGATTTTGTAAGATTTCTCAGTATGTGCATTTGTCAAAATTTCAGGAGGAAAAGGGCTGCTGGTTGTGGAAGAAGCTTCCACCATTAAGTAAGAGGCCACTGAACATTGTGGATCCTATAGAGAATGCTCTGAATCCTCCACTGAAGCGGGCGAAAGGTGCTGGTGGCAAGGCTGTGATGAAGTGAATTTTTTCTATTGCTTTGCTCTAAGACAAAATAATTTTATGTTTTCTTTTTCTTGCGTACTTCTCATGGTTTGAGAATATATATATTGGATTTGGAATTTGTGTTTATTAGGTATCACCTATTTAAATGTGTCATTTCTTAAACATGACAAGTAATGAATGCATTGTATACATGCATTGAAAGATATTTATTTTCTTTCTTCAAGTCTTTTGTGTTTTAGGTTTAGCCCCTTTTATTAAAAAAAATGCCAGATGATTTTTATTTATTTTTTATTATCACATTTGACGATTTTTTTTATAGACACCTTTAAATTTTATGCAGTCATTTTTCATTTTCTTATTACATCATTAAACTATCACTTCACTCTTTTTTTCTCTTTGTTTTAAAGGGTATATTAATTAAATATACCCACAGTGTGTATGTAAAACATTTTCTTTTTTCTTCCCTTTTTAGCAGGATACATATACGTGACAATGATTGAATTTTATTTAGAGAAGTCCTAAATAACACGACACATAAAACCTAAGAAAGTTGCACGACATGTAAAAAGCAGTTTACATACAATAAATACGGGAGAGTGCTAATAAATCTTGGGCTAGATATGTTGCATCCAATGGCCACAATTCATTTGTGGGGTTGTCGTGCATGTGTGTGTCGTGCCAACAATCATTATTCTTTTATTAAATTTTATCATAATTGATAGAATTACATTAGAACGGGTGAAACTTTAGCTAAATGTTTACAATCTATTAGCAAAAAACAAAAATTCAATCTAGTATCAAATTCTAGGCAAACTCTAAATGTACACAATATTTGATGTCATCCCGCTAAATTATTTCCGAATGTTTGCATAAATTTCCAAGAAGATAGATTGTGGAAAATCGATTATATAGTTCCATCATTAATAAAGGTGGCTTGACACATTGGGTTTTTATGTTCTTAAAAAGACATGCATATTATACGAAAACATTTGCTACACTATTCGATATAAATTTTTAAAACATGACTGTTGGATTGAAACTTTATGTCGTATAAATTATTACATAAATTTAAAGATAAATATGCATATTACTAACATTTACCATTGGAAAAAAAAATAGTACTTCATTGCATATATACCTATTATTATTAAATTATCCAATGACATGTCATGTTTTTTATTAATTTATTTAAAAATTAAATTTTGAATGACTTTTGCCTATGGCGTACAGGCACCCAACCGTGCACTATCGAACCTAATCATTCGATATATTATTTAGTTGCATCAAGATTAACGTCTTAAACGCTTTTATAATACAATGTTAATAAAAAAATTAAAAATACAACGTTAATAATAGTGCACCTCAACGATATATCAAATTATATTAGATTTAAGTGAAAATTCTTATATGATACAAATTTTAAATCAAACAGTGGAATTTGCAAAACATGCAACATTTGTGTAATATAATAAAAGCTTAAATATGTCAATGATCTCTGTACTTTGATCAAATTATAGCATTAGTCACTGCACTTTTTTTTGACAATGGTTCATGCACTTTGTAAAAAAATATTAATTGGTCCTTCTGTTAAGTCTATGTTTAAAAAAAAGGCAAAACTAATGGTATGTCATGTGGACCAATTATTGTATGCCACACATGGCACACCAAAAGACAAAATTTTGAGAATTAAAATATTCTAAAATTTTGCTATTAGTCCCTGCACTTTCAGCACTTTTTTATATTGGTCACTGCACTTTGATATTGGTCCCTTAACCATTTTTTTAAGATCTTCCAATGATATTATTAAGTTTTATTATTATTTTGTTCATTATTTTTATTGAGAATAGTTCTAAAAAAATAAAATAAGAAATCCTTTTTAAACAAGGATTAAGCTTTAATCGCATTGCATCGTCTTCTTTCTCTAACTGCGATATCTCTGTCAATTGAGCTATGTTCACGGGGACTATTAAACAAATTATTAAAATTGATGAAATAAGCGAATTAAAAATATATTTTATATTCTAAAATTATAAAATTAATAACAAAATATTTAAATTTAATTATCATTGAGGAGTATAATTTTTTCATATCTATCTACTTTTCAAGGGAGGATAACATATATTTTAACATAGGATTGGAGGAAAGGATAGTTTAAGGTTCTCTCAGAGGAGAAAACTGTAATTTAATTTGAAATGATTTCTCAGTAATAAATACCTTCTTAAATATTTAATAATAACTCAAAATTACAACATGACCATCATTCTAAATTTACATGTTTAACGACTGACCACTCTCACGACTTTAAATTTTCCCCTTTTTGTTTTGTTGTGTTTGCCTACTTGCTATATGACCGACCATTATCATATTGCACAAATAATGGTGATTTAAATTTTAATTGTGATTCATCATTATTAAAGAATCCATGATGGTGAATGCTCAAGAAAGATGATGAGGCTTACGATTAAACCTTAACCGTTCTTTAAAATGGATTATTTTTATTTTATTTTTTTATAATTTTTTAGGGTAATTTTTTTATAATTATTTTCAATAAAAATAATTAAAAATTAATAATAAACATAATAATATCATTCGAAGATTTAAAAAAAAATTTAAGGTTAATATAAAAAAGTGATAAAAGTGCAGGAACTAATACCGAAATTTTGGAATATTTTAATTGTGAAAATTTTATCTTTTAGTGTGTCATGTAATGTATATTTGATTCTATATTTGGAAGAGTCAAAATTGAATTTAAATATGTAAAAATTGATTTTGATATGTTTTGATGTTCAAATAGAATACATTTTACCTTCGAATTAATTATTGTGAAAAGAGCAACTAGTAACAGAAGAATAGTAAAAACAAAAAACACAAGACACGATACACAATCTTTGTTTATATGGTTCGGCCAATTATGTTTACCTTAACGACGATAAAGCAGTATAGTTTTGTATAAGGTGATGCTATTTATAGCGAGAATTTTTATAACGTTGCAAATGTTAAAGGTTCGCTACAGTGCAATTTTATCCGTCGTGACGTCTCGTGAACATTTTTTTGGCTCAAAGTAGTATTATTCAATCATATATTACTTGTTGATGAATTAGTGTTTATAGTGTAGCATTATTCAATTATATATTACTTGTTGATGAATTAGTGTTTATAGTGTTATAAGTCATAACTGTCAAGATTGCAATATCCAGGAATCGTGCGGGACTAAACCCTTACATGTGTATATTTCAGTCACACCTAACAATTATAACTTCAAGGATTAGTTTTTTTTGTCTATACTCTATACAATATATGTTTCAGGTCACTTTTACTTAATATATTTAAATTTAAATCGCTTTTAACCGAAATCAATTTTACAAAGTCAATTTACCCAAAATCAATTTTTGTCACCTTACAATCAAACACACATTAACTTCTAAAAATTCATTTAGTTCGGGAAAAAGTTCATGATACCTATGGATACTTATACAACTTAAACCTGTTTAAGCAAAGAGACACTGTGTGGAGTGGACCAAGTGCGTACATACTAGATTGGTTAAACAAACCAAAAGGATCTGACACATGAAACTATATCTTTTTATAAGGAAAGACACCAGCCCTGTCAACCTCAGACCAGTGGACCATTATCCACAACAATATATGCATGTAAAAGTCAACCAATTATAATAGAATTCTAAGCTCTTCTTCTGCTGCCAAAAGGGATAGATTTATGGACGCCCGAGTTCTTCTGTCTGTCCAACCTTCATTTTCTGTTTGTACTCCGTCAATTCTCTTTTGTACCTTTCTTTGTCCCTTAAGCCAATGTTTTGGTAAATCTGCAATATTAGGCACACATACATATAACTACATTTTAACTAACTCAAATCAAAACTATTAACTCAACTTTGATAACCAGATTCTAGATAAACAACAATGTAAAGACCAATTAGGATAAAGCAATACACACAAATGAAATGACCCTTTTAATTACCATTCTTTCTTCAGGGCTGAGACTATTCCAGGACTGACCAATCATTTTGGTAAACTCCCTTTCTCTGTTTGGGTAGAGTTCTTTGAGCTTGTAATGCTTTTCAGCAAAGAAAAAGTTATAGCCACTCCTATTTGGCTTTGGATAGTTGGGATCCCACTTTCTTTTTCTTCTCTTCCTCCTACCCAAGCGATGAGTTTGGTGATTGAATGGCTCAATGGCACCGTTGTGTTGTGTAACCAATGATGAAGGAGAAACCACTTTTTCTGGATGGTAAAGCACCCCTTTGAGAACTTCTGAACCCAAATTCACTGACACTATATAACCACAATCAAATTTTCCTTCTATTGTTCCTTTTCCCAAAAGAAATGAATTATCTACATCAACTGCACACATAACAGATAGTAAAATTTTCAGCATTGAAAAGTTCCATAACAAATATGCAGACAAGCTAAATAAAATTACAATTTCTATGTCATTGTTCCTAAATCCTCAACTTGAGTCCACAAGCATGCTTCTACTTCTACAATTTTCTACATCATTATTCATTTCAAATTACAATTCCTTAACATCATAAACTACTTTCGTTCTTAACCAACTTTCAATTCTTAGCAGCATTACAACAAACACATTCCTTAGTAGAAACACAAATGAGTAATGAGTTTAATTAAATTGTGTTCAACACATACAGAATATAGATTCAGCAAATTGTCTAAACTCTAAAAATGAAATTGAAATATTCATCCTAATCCCGATTCATATTCTGTAATTTCAATATCTACTTTCCCTTGATTTAAATTCAATTATTTTCTTTCCTAACTTGATAAATACTATAGCCATTAAATTACCTTCATCATGAGATACAGCACTATAATTTACCATCTTAGGTGAATATTGAACAATGGCTAATTCAGGTTTCCACGAGGGACTGTTACCAGAAAATGCATCTACAATATACATGAAACAGAGTTGAGTTTTGAGATTTTACACATAAATTTCATTTAAAATTATCTGTAAATGAAAGAAAAACAGTGAAACAGTAGTAGTACCTGGTGAGGGGGTGTAAATAGGACCCTGAACTTTGAAGAAGTGAACTTGTTCGTAATGATAAAGAAGATTCAAATAGTGTTTTCTTAGTACAAAAGAAGCGCTTGTAGTAGTAGATGAGAATCTAAATACACTACCTACTTCTCTCCATTTCTTCTCTGCAACAACCTGAAATTTGAAAATTATTAACTACTATTGTCTAATTCATGGTATAATGAAGGGAGAGAATCAACCTTCTCATAACCGCTTCTTCTTGTAACTTCCACGTAGAGAACGTGCAAATCAAGCTCCTTACCACCAATCACAGGAATCCTATGCAAAATGAAATCACATTTCTTATAGTACTTTGATTTAGATAAATTGAGAAAATAAATGAAGAAGGGAAAAAGAAATAGAAATTAGTTAGTTAGTTAGTTAGTTACATGAACTTGGTAGCCATGAGAAAGTGAAAGCGACGAAGAGTGTCCCAAAAGAGAGTAGGGTCGTTAACGACGTCGTTGTGAGAGGCGAGTGGGGGAGGATAGTGTTTGCCTTCGTCGTCGCCGGAGTTCTTGTTTCTCACCGCCGATGATGACATTTTTAGTAGTTCACGTCGCCGGAACTGCTTCAAAATTTAATTCAATAAGTTGAAGAATGTTTTTACCGTTGTGGTTTGAGAAAATAGCAGAATAGAATAAAAATGGAAGATAGTAAATGAGAGGAGAGTAAATAGAATAGTAAAAAAAAAAAAAAGGAACGATAATTCCGAGACGAGATTAGGAGTAGTAAGTAAAAGTACAAGGTAATTAAGGATGGGAAGTATAAGTTCTGAGAAAAGCTGAAAAAATTAAAGAAGATGATTTGCCGCGTGGGAGGGAACGGTTACACAGCAGAGCAGAGTTGTGGATGGATGGGAATGGGATGGCTTCAGTATGGTGCAAATTCCTAAGTTAAGGACTTTTTTATTTAGTCATGCACTAACTAAGGGCATATACGTTAAAGATTTCACATGTATTAAATATTTATTAAATACTCTTTCCCGTCTTAAATATAAGAAAAAATTCTTTTTTTAGGTTCATTGAGGAGATACGTTAATTATTCAATGAACCTAAAAAATGAATATTTTCTTATATTTGAGACCGGAGGGAGTATATTTTAAACATATTTTTAAAATATATTTTTTTCTTCCCTAAATTTTTTTTTTCTTTCAAATAAAAACTTTTTATTTTTTGATGTTATACTATGTTTTAAGAACACTTGTTCGCATTTTTCCATTTTTATTTTATATAAAATACTATAACAAATTTATTGAGCCATGTGGCACTAGAACCCATATATATGACTATAACAAATTCACTGAGGCATGTGGCACTAGGAGCCAGATATATAGTTAAGTTATTTTACTTGAATCATGGAACGTCGATGACATATACACTTTCTTTTTAGTGGGATGAGGGTGGAGAGACGTGGACTTGGACAAGTCGATTGTTTGCAATGGAGGAGTTAGTAGGGGAATGTAGGGTTTTACTTAACAGTATTACTTTACAGATTAGCAGTATGAAAATTAGATTCGGCAGTCAGTTACTCTGTAGGTGGAACATATCAGTTGTTAGTTCACTCCTTTCCCATGTTCATAATCCTAGTTTAGAGTTTTTTTTGGACAAGGACATTGTATCTATGTTTGTTTGGCGTCTTCTTAGAAATCGACTTCCTATCAAGGACAATTTATTTAGGTGGGACGTCCTTAATCAAAACTCTCAGCTTTGTGTGGGTAGGTGTGGTGCTTCAGAATCAGCTAATCACTTATTTTTGAAATGTAATTTCTTCAGCAACATTTGGCAGCATGTTCAGCATTGGATTGATTTCTCTTCTTTGATCCTTTAAATATGTAGTTTGTTAATCACTTGTTTTTGAAATGTAATTTCTTCAGTGGCATTTGGCAGCATGTTCGACAGTGGATTGGTTTCTCTTCTTTAATCCTTTTGAAATGTAATTTCTTTGATCATTTTATGTAGTTTGCCTTTTAAACACGCGGTCCAAAAGTAATGTGATATTTTATGTTTGTTATTTGGTTTTTATATGTTTGGGTAATTTAGAAAGAGAAGAATAACAGAATATTCAGCCCAATGGTGTCTCTATTCATCAACTATTAGATAAAGTTAAGTTACTTTCTTATTGGTGGCTAATGTAAAATAAGTTAATTTAACTTTCGGTTATTATGATTGGTGGCTTAGTATTTTCTCTTGTTCAGGCATTGTTACAAGTAACAACACTCTTTCCTTTTTTTGTCTACCATTTGTGCTTTATTTGTAAGACGATTGTGTTTTTCTTTATTACATCTTATGCTATAAGGATCACTTTTTATTGTTAATATAATTCATTTTAATTTGTTAAAAAAAGTGTGATATTTTTTTCAACAGTATTTTTTTATATATATTTTTCACATTAAATCATCCAAAAACACAAACTACCACGATCTTTATTTTATGGATCTTGTTAACAAGTGCTCTTAGGACACTTGTTAAGGATTCAAAAAATAGAAATAATTGATGACTTTTATGTAGAAAAAGTTCTTTTTTTATGTTTTAATGTGTTGGATGCACAAATTCCAAGACAAAATTTTCATTTTAAACCTCTTATCAAGTGTCATAAGAGCACTTGTTAACATTTCCCTTATTTTATTTTTTCTTTATTACTGTATTTTGTTTATTTTGAATTTAATTACTACTGTATAGTATCACGATAAAAGTACCACCAGTAGTAAGTCGATTTGGAGGATTACACCGCGCGCTTTTGATGCTTATCATTCCCAGTTGTATTGTGGTGATTGGTGATAGACGCTACACAAGATGACATTAACACAACTTCCAAGCTACCTTGCCTAACGGCTAACGTTGACATGCATTGGTGCTTTTCTGGGTTCTGACTCACTGCTATACTCTTCAATGCTTGTAACGTATATTCCCCTACATAGAATCAAATCCATGATATCATATGATATACTACTACTGCATACGCTACACACTCCAATTTACTGGTATGCTGCTCTCGTATATATTATGTTCAGAGTTTCACAGAGATATCGTATACAGCTAACATAAAACTAGACATCATATACAACTAGCATAAAACTAACATTCATTAACTATACAAAGTACTAAAATTGTGCTCTTGTTTATGTTGGTATGATTTTGGAGTACATCGCAAATTAAGATTTATCAAATGCTAAGGCAATGAGACTTGAATTCTAATCTAACTGGAAAAAATCTAACATTTAATGTTTGACAATGTCTTAAATATTAAGAGGGAACTTGCAAAAATTCAAAAAGTAAAAACGCAAACTCGCCTCTGAGTAAATCATTAAAAAGGAGAGCTTAGTAGAGTTGGAGCTGATTTTGAAGTTGTTTATAGTTTATTTTTAGCCTCACATTGCTTAAGTTTCCGGATATTATTTTTTTTGAGAGAAAGTTTCTGGATTGTTGAACATATAAATACATATATAAATATGTTTATGTTTTGGTATCTTCATCATTTGAGTTAGTTTTTGGTATGAGATTCAATCTCATTTAACAATTAAGACACCTTGACAACATTTATATCAAAATATTAGACACATTTAAGGAATTAACTAATTAGCCTAAAATAACCTTAAAAATGTATTTATTTACTTTTTTTTTTCTTTTAGCCAAATGAACGTTGGTTTTTTCATAGTTGTATAATGACCCTTTATAGATGTATTAGGACAAAGATTCATATGGTAGCTGCAAGAACATCAAATGTGTAGTTGTAAGGATGTTTACCGTGTGGTTTGAATTGATTTTGGGATAAAGAGTTATCTTATCCAAAAACATAAATCACGTTCGATTCGGTTTAGATGACTATTTAAAAATAAAAGTAAAAAATTGATCCGATTTAGATATATGCGGATTAATTTAGATCAGTTTTTTAATACAAAATGCAACATATATTTTTTTTTATTAATATTACACATACACGATAAAGTAATACGTTTGATGCAAAATTTAATGTAAAACATATTGAAAAATTAACATGGCAATCTAAAAATGATTGATTATGTCAAAACATATGAGTAGTAATAATATAGATTAAATTAATGCAGTATATAAGATAAAAAAACAATAAACAATTATTAATGTAATATATAATAACAACAATAAAAGAATAAATAAGTATTCCAATTTACTTTTGCGGCTTAGTTTGGTTTTAAAAAATAATCCAAAATATTATCCAATACGAGCAATTTTTACAAAACAACATCAAAATGCATCCAAAAATATTCAATTGTTTGTAGTATTTGATTTTTCTAGATCGATTTGTGGTTTTTGTTTGGATCGCTTTGAATTTGAACACCCTTATATGCAAGGTGCAAGTTCGAACTACAACTTTTCACTTGTCTACGGTCTACACTTAAAATACAAGATTGTCACCACTATGCTATTCGACAAAAATACGTACAATATTAGTATGAATTAAAATGATGATTTGCATTTTTTTTATAAAAAAAAATGATGATTAGCATATAAAATTAAAATTTATTAATTCATAAAAAAAGTGAAGATAATATGTTATTTGATTTTAGTTCCACGTTACAGATGATAATACTATTTTTTTCTTCTTCTTTTGTTCATCCTAAATTAATCCATCATCCATGTAATACGTTCCTTTTCTTTTGCGTGTGTAATATATGTGTCCTATATTATGTACAACTAAAATTTGTTCATGTTGCCGATTAAAAGTTGTTTGATTGGTAAGGAGTAGGACTAATATTTCGTAAAAATGTGTGTTCAATTTCTGGTGTTGACATAAAAATATTTTTCATAGATGATTTGTGAGTGTCTATAATTATGGATGCGTTTTTGAGACTTGACATATCATATTCCTCTCATGACCTAAGAAATTCTACTTATTTAAACTTTCGTATTAAAAAACTGTTCATATTGTTTTATTTTGTTTGGATTGGATACAAAATTGTTCGGATTATTTACCACTAATGGATATGAATCATATGCCCCACAGTGCAGTATGCACACATATATTATGGCATGCTTCAGAAATTTTAGTATCCATAACTTATTCTCAAACTCAAGTTAATTCAATTCATGTGCATGTCAATCATCTTATCCGTTTGAGAAAATGCTTCAGCCATCTATTTGTAACCTTGTCTGGGTGGTCTATCGTTGCTGACCTGGCAAAAAATGATACCTGAACTCTGAATTAGGTACTTGGTATATATATTTATACAACAAGTACAGAACATCATCGGGCATTTGGTCTAGTGGTATGATTCTCGCTTTGGGTGCGAGAGGTCCGGAGTTCGATTCTCCGAATGCCCCATTTTTTTGCTTTTTTCCTCAAAATTTGCTCTTCACATCAGAAGAAACAAAATTTGCGCTGGGGTGTTTTATATTCCGCATAACATAGACACGTTGCCATTCTACATTTACTTTGAAATAAATTGAGTCTTTTTTTTTTGTTAGACAAAATAAATTGGGAGTCAAATACACATTACTATTCTTTTTTTGGTAGAATGTAATACACATTATTCTTTCAACAACAAAAACCATTTGGTTAAAGTTAAAACCACATACATCGTTTTTTAAATGAATCTTAAATATTAAATGTTGTTTATAATAGTAATAAGAAGGTGTATATTTGTATTCATTTTTTAAAACTGTCCGTATAATCCTTCAAATTGTACCCCTGCATCTAGGAAATTTTCAACACTTGAGTTTTTGAGGGGCCATTTTCAACATAATTATCTTTTTATTTTTATAAAAAAAATAGAAGTAATTTTTTTTCGAGTTTGCTGAAAAAACGCGTCTAAAAAAACGAAAATTTTATTCATTTGGGAAAACTAAATTTTTGGAATATTCAGAATATTTAATTTTCAAATAATTGAGTTTTTTGAATTTTGAAAAAGAAAATGTCTCCATTCATTCCATAATAATTGACATATTTACTAAAAAAAAATCAATTAATCATATTATAATGATGTATATGATCTATAATAAAGACCATATACATCATTAATTGAAAAAATCTAAAATGTAAATTTTTATTTATAACAGTGACTAGAGAATACACGATATAATAATTTTGCCTAAAAAAACCAATAAGAGTAGTTCTTGGTAAGTGCATTTGGTTTAAAATACTATTTTCTCTCTTCTGTTGTTACGCAAAATTTTAACCTTTGTGAAATAGTAAAAATCACTATATTTCATGGGATGTAGAAAGTATCATGTAATAGTCAAATTTTGAGTTTACTAAAATTAAAAAAGAAAAATTGGTAAATAAAAAATTCAAAAAAGTTGCAGAAAAATGGTAAAATGTATTTTTTTTTTTTTTAAAAAAATACGTGGAGGTAAGAATTCAAGTTGAGGGGTACGAGTGAGGAGAATTTTGTAACCTTTTTTGGGTAATACCATCTGACCCAAACAACAAATTTTTTGTTGAATTCTGCTCTTCCCCATCACAAAACACTCGTGCCCAACATGATTTTCAAATATATCCTGCGTGAGTTAAGTCACGCAGCGTGTCTTAACTCACGCACGTTATAAGCTCTGCGTGACTTAAGTCACGCATCACTGGCATGTGCGCGAGTTAACTCACACACGTTGTCCGGAGGTCAAAGCTGAAACAAACGTTTTTTCCACTTTGGTCAGGTTTTCAACATTCAATTTACACGTTTTTAACCACTTTCACACGTTTTTTTACCACATTAATGTTAGATACAAACTAGGTTGTCATTTCTACCTATAAATACCCTCACAAACTTCCTCTTTTCCTCACATTATCTCCTCCCACTCTCTCCCCCTCTTTCTCTTCTTCTTTTTTGCTTCTATAGTATCTAGGCTCTTTATACCCCTTTAGGTATATGCCAGTAACTTTTGGGGGAAGTAGTGGTCCGTCGGGTTCAGGAAAAGGGCATCACCCTTTAAGGTAAAATTAGGTTTGCTTCCTTTTACTCCCAAAATCTTTTTACCGTGAGTAAAAAGACTCATCATGGGGGTATAAAAGGATCCAAATTTAAATTTACCTCAAGGGATCTTGATGTCTTTTTCCCCAACAGGACGGATCACTATTTTCCGCAAAAGCTATTGGTATATACCAAAGAGGGTGAAAATAACTTTTTACCCCAAAAGGGTAAAATATATGTATTAATTATTGTAATGTTTGAATGATATTAATAATATGAGAGTTATATTTATTAATTTTGTTTTTTATTTGTATTTATTTTTGCATTTATTTTATGTTTATGATTATGTATTGAATAAATAAATATTGAATGAATCAAATCAAATTTATTTTCTAATTTCGTATTTAATGAATAAATAAATTAGAATAAATATTGAATTAGAATAAAATCAAATTTTATTTCTAATTTCGTATTTAATGAATAAATAAATTAGAATAAATATTGAATTAGAATAAAATCGAATTTATTTTAAGTGCATAAATAAATTAGAATATAGCAAATA
>Ga0315914_1008305_pt1 | contig 13934 bp, 7 predicted proteins | sample MpolenodulesMG_FD_203920 | JGI IMG/M metagenome (GOLD analysis project Ga0315914, IMG submission 203920) | Medicago polymorpha root nodule microbial communities from Los Angeles, California, United States - elongated nodules | ecosystem: Host-associated > Plants > Roots > Nodule | place: USA...
TGTTTAAAGGTATTAAATGAAAATTTTCAGAATAAATGTAATGTTTCCATTAAATATTTTTACATTTTTTATGTAAAAAATATGTTAAATATTTGCATTGCGCTCCTTAAGGATTTTATTTCCTTTTATATATATATATATATATATTGATACAAATTTTTATGTATCAAGTTAATATGACAATTTTGAAAGCCAATAACTATTTTTAAAATGTCCTTTACTTTTGTGTACGGTGAATCATTTTTGGTTTAATATTAAATTTCATTTTGGCTTGTTAAAAAAAAACTATTTTTAAAAATCTATATTAATGCAATGTTTCTATTGAATATATTTTTTATTTTATTTGTAAAATATCGTTAAATAATTGCACCACACTCGTCGCGAAATTTAAGTGTTTATATTTATGGAAGCAAATTTTTATGTACCGATATGAGAAAGTCGATATTATAAAATTTTCAAAACTCGTGATTATTTTTTCGTTGAGTTACAAGCGTACTTAAAAAAAAACTTGAATAGAATTCAACGTTTTTTTTTTTTGCTAAGCAGAGAGTAATGATAGACATCTGGAGGAAACACCTACATCCCAACTAGGTTGGAACCCTCGAAAACCTCCATCCTATGCCGCCAAACTCTAAAAATTTATTAACAATAGAAAAAATATATACAAGAGAGAGAGGGGGGGACTTGGCCAAAACCCTCAGAGAAAAAACAAAGGAAAAAGGCGTGAACAATCTACCAAAGACTACGGAAATCTGTAGTTACGCAAGTCAATCCTATCACGAAAGAAATCCATATGCAACTCCGTCGAAAGGGTGTCTAACCAAACTGAACCCTGAACTGCATGACCCATGTTCGCCAATCTATAAGCACAATAATTACCTTCACGGAAAATATGTGAGGAAATTACTTGAACCCCAAGGTTGCGAGGGTGAAATTAAAATTATAAGTACAAATATTTGTGAAATTAAAATTGTAACAAACCCAAAAAATCATGTTTATCTTTTTTCCACGACAATAGTAATTTAACAAATATATACAAATCTTTATCTTTTTTAATACCACCAAGAATGTAACATTAATATAGAAAAATTTGTTTAAAGGTATAATTGGAATTATAAAAAATTCAGTCCAAAATATCTATTCCCTTCATATATAGTATATATAGTATTATTCCTATTGTAGTGGAATATTTCTAATGGATAAAATAGTAAATAAAATACTTTAAATGAATGGTAAAATCAATATTATCAATAGCATAGTATATAGTATATGTATAAAGTATGGTTTTTTATGCCACATGTCGCTTTCACGTTTATTCTTAATATTTTTTCTATTTTCTGAAACTAATATCTTATTCGGCATAAATATCTCAACAAACTTCAGTTGTTTCTTTGATCTTATCAATAAAATATTTTATTCTTTCAAAAAAATATTTTATTTAAGTTTTTAATTTATTTTCAAAATTTATGTAGCATAAGTTTCTCAACAAACTACTCATTATATTTAAAAATATTCTAATCATCAATAGTATCACTTTTTTTAGGGACCAATAGTATAACTTAATATTCGATCTCTTATTCGAATAAAATCAATAGTATATCTATTAAATAAGCTAAATTATTTTTTGAAAAAATAAGTCTATTATGATAAACAAACCCAAAATGGATTTTGTTTTTTTATTTTATTTTTAAAATCTCTTGAAAATCTCTAGATTTTTTGGTTTATCTTAGGGCCCGTTTGTTTTAGATTTAAAAAAAATAGATTTTTCGTTCACTAAAAGAGAAAATAGATTTTTCTTTGTTCTTGTGAGCTTATCTCAGTTGGTAAGGACAATGCATAGTATATGCAAGGTCTGGGTTTCAAACCCCGACCACCACCAAAAAGGAAAATAGATTTTTCTTTGTATTTTTAAAAATGGATTTTTTTAAAAACAATTTACTTAAAAATAGTAGTTATTTCAAATTCATTTGGTATAAGTTAAAAAAGATATTTTAACATTCACTAACTCAAATATTTATAACTACCTATATTCTAATTAGAGAAAAGCGCGTGTGTGTGATTAGTAAAACATATATAAAGGAGAATGGGCCGGGTCAGACCAAAATAGTTATTATAGATATATAGCAAAAAGTGTATTGAGTGCGGCAGTGTAGAGTATTATCAAATCCGCAAAGTCTCGGTTTAATTCTGAACCATCTGATTCTTCCCCTTCCCAGAACATGTATACTGTTTCTCATTCTCAACTCGTTAAGTGCTCCTCTTCTACCGAAACCAAGGATGTGCCTTTTTATTTACTAATTCCGTCTTGTCTTTTAAGGAGTAATGGCTAAAATCACTGCCAATAGCATCTGAAATTCAATTCAACTTTAGACTACGGTAAATTCACATGACAGTTCATATTCATATAATTTTACTGATCAGGAAAATCACGCGGCTTTGGCTTAATCAGATTCCGTTTTTTATATGTAGTTTGCACAGTTCAGATTCTGTTTTGCCCAGAAATTTTTTGTTTTGCACTGTTCAGTGCGTGGATCATAGACGGTGGAGACAAACAGGATGGCGACGGCAGAAAGCAGTTGGTGGATGTCAAGAACCGGATTGTTGTTTGGGTCGTGATTTGAGCTCATTCTATTCTTTTTTCTTTTTTTTTTTGGTTTGGTTTAACCTGGAAAGCATAAGATTTTCCTATGACGGGAAGGAAGTTATACCCACCCACACTCTTACGTCACCTTTCCCCAACATTTGACACTTCTTTGGAAAAAACCTTCGTCGTTCACCCCACCTTTATTGGAAGAAAAAAAAAAGTTGGTCTGGAATCCAACACAGGAAGCTAAACTCTAAACTTTCCTGTGTTTTCTTAATCTTTTCTTGGGTTTCATGTTATCTATAGATATAGTATATCCCGCCTTTGTCGTTTTTCGACAAACTCAATCAAGCAAAATCCTGCACTCCCTAGGTGTTTACTTCATTATCATGAAGCTTGGAAACACCGGTAGGTTTCACTTCAATGGAAGATTTGGAAGATTTGACATCAACAGAAGCTTTAATGGAAAGTTTGACATTACAAAAGCTTAAATGATGGCTTGTTTCGGCTCAACACCATCATTCACCGCATTTTCAACCATCATTGTGAAGAACAGCTAAAAAGTGGCAGAAAAATATTATAAATAACTTATGTTACATAAGGCTAAGGAAAAAAAAAGAAAAAAAAAAAGGGCGCCAAAATTCTAACTTGGCCCCACGCAAGTTAAGTCACATTGACACCTCAGATGTCTAGGCATTCAAAATGAGGAATTACACAGAAAACCAGCAAAATGTAAACATGTTAGGTGATGCATTTCTTGTTTGTTGACGTATGATGAGCGTAAAAACTTGCTTTCTAACATTTCCCAATGATTTTGAGTTTGGTTACCACTAGGCCATTGCAGCAGTTACGAAGAAGTTGAACGTTGTTGATATATTAACCGTTCAGAACTGCCAATACAGAAATTTTGAATTGTTGTATCTCTTCACCAAGTGACATATATTTCTATATAAGTAGAGGCACTTGGGGGACATTAAGAATACAAATTATGCAACAATTATAAGCCTTTTCTCTCCCATTTACATCACTCTAAATCATCCTTAATTTCTTTAATGCATGATTGAAGTGTAGGAAACATATTTTTGTAAACTATTATCAAAAGATATGCTTGTTGTGTTTATGCAAACCACATTAAGGTATTCAAAGTATCATGAAGAGAATTCGTTGTACATCTCATTTGCATCCAATATCTAAAAGTTGGTGGGGGCGAATTGACTCTAAAGGTTAGTGTAATCACAATTCACACGCTTTGAATTTCTCTAAGTGCAATCAACATCAATATCTTTTATGTTCAAAGTGTAGCAGCATCTCCCCAACAAAAGTTCTAACATCATCTCTATGCATATGATATCTCATGGATGAGAAATACTAGAAACACTATTTCTAACACTCAATCTCCCATCATGGTGAAAACCATATGAATCTCACCATTTTATATAGGATCAATTTCCAAAATGTGGTATCTATATGGATTCCATCCAATAAAAGAGTAGATGTTAAAGTTGTGTTAAAAAAAGAGTGTCCATAACACTCATCTTTCGTGGATAAACGAGAATAAAAAGGTAAGGATAAATCATCGGTGTGCTAGTCTTTTCAGTTTTTGTAAACAAGAGACCGACTGTTGTACTTTTTTCCCGATGTTTTGTCATGCATTTGTTTCATATATATATCACCTTCATCAATCTCAAGCCTCACAAGCTTCATCAATCACAAAACCACACAAACTTAACTCACAACCTTCATCGATCTCAAGCCTCACAAGCTTCATCAATTCATAACTTATAAAGGACGAGTGTAACAATCATAACTTTTATTACATGTATATCTGAAGGATTGATGTCTGATTCCTCAAACTTCTCAACAATGGGAACAACACAGTCGAGATGATGCAGCAGCTTGAGAGACGAATGAACTTGGTCATGCTAAGGATAGTCTTGAGAGTGTCGAATATAATACCATAGATCTTGCCAAAAATTAGTTCAAATGTATACGAACAAGGAACAATACACATTACACACATAATTTTTTGGTATAATATAATGATTTCTTGATATGAGCATCTATGTTTTCATTAGTCAAATCCTGCATTTTATGAATGTATGTTAAACCCGCATATGTATACCTCTGTTACATTTGCATTTTTTGGTGTTTCCTGTGCTCAATATTCCCAATTTGTATAGCATACTAAGGATGTCTTTTTAATTAAATCTGGGTTAAGGAAAAAAATATAACATGCAAGACAACAAAAAATTATTTTGTTAACTTTTGTTGGAATAACATGTAGTTTCAAATGCACAGCTCACCATGCGTATAAAGTACCCAACAGGAAGACAGACAAATGTCCGGAAAAGATACACCCAATAAGCTGCAACATAGATAAATCCTTGGAGGAAGCAAAACACAATCCTTACATTTGCAAGGATGTGTGTTTTTAAGACATTTATCTCTATGCATATGATATTCCATGGATAATAAACTCCTCAAAAAAAAAAAAAAAAGGGTAAGGATAAATAAAAATATTGTTCCTGGTACTTCTGAAGAAGAATTCACTTACTTATTTGAACACCACTTTCATAGAACAAAAAAGACATAAATTACACAATAATTAAGATCTCGTAAGGATTAAAAAGTACTAGATTTACAATTAATCCGACCACGTAAGAATGATAAATCCTTGGAGGATGCAAATCACAATCCTTACGTGTTTTTAAGACATTTATCTCTATGCATATGATATTCCTTGGATAATAAACTCCTCAAAAAAAAAAGGGTAAGGATAAATAAAAATATTGTTCCTAGTCCTTTTGAAAAAGAATTCACTTACTTATTTGAACACCACTTTCATAGAACGCATAAATTACACAATAATTAAGATCTCATGAAGATTAAAAAGTACTAGATTTACAATTAATCCGACTACGTAAGAATCAAAGTGATTCATTAGCATGAACCTCAAAGAAAATCAAGCAGTTCAGATGTGTAATTGCCCATGCACATATTAACAAAATTTTAGTAATGTGATCACACACTAAATATGAACTTCCCTTACAACTTACTCGATCCATTTTTAAATATCAGAAACACAGCAACTTAAGATACCCAATTCAACAGATAGAAGTTTTAAGCAATGCCCAGCAACAATGTAAGTTATACATAAATTCAATGAGTACAAACAAACCAACCATAAATTGACAGTAACCTTCACTAAACAAAGATTGAGCACCTCTTACTCATAGTTACTTCAAATAAAAAATTGAGCATCTTTAACTAGAAGACCCTTTAACATCAGCCTTCATGCTTGTGGTGCACCCCAAAATCCTCTCTCTTTTAAATTTTTCTATGCGATCAAATTCTGACTCTGAATCATCAGCCATCATGCTTGTGTTGGCACCCCAAAATCTTACATTCAACCTCCTACACTCGGGTGATGATTCATTGAAGTATTTGCTGCACCATTGTATCATATCTGCCTTCTTAATCTTTTTGACTTCTTCAGCTTTCTTTGTACCTATGTCAAATTTGGCCCTGAAAAACGATAACATATAAACAAACCTTCATCAACAGTAACCAACAATTTTAGTTAAAGCCTAGCTTAAAAAAATAAAGAAAAACACATTTGATCTGTAATTGTTGTCCACAGTCTGTGGCTTTCACCTTTAAGCGATGAAGCTTTAGTCGGCACTTTCATCAATCAAACTCTCTATGTTCCCTTTTATTTTATGCCATGGAAAATGAATACATCAAGTAGAATTATCAATTGTACATTTTATAATCATAAAATACTAATTGACCAATCAATTGGATAAAGAAAAAAGTACAACATACCGGGTAAAAACTTATTATATAAGTGATTTTCTTCAGAAGTATGGCACCTGAGTCGTTCAAGAATATTTACCGAATCATCTTTCTCCAGTTGAAATTCTGTATTCAGGGCAAACACTTAGATAAACAAACCATTTTTTCCCTTTAAAAATGGAAATATTTTCACATAATTAAAATGAAATATACCTTCATCCACAGCTTGTATTTCCCGCTTTAAGGTACTCTCACTTAGAAGAGGGGAAACGAAACATTGTGAAAACCTTAAACGAGAAATCAATAAACATGTTAAGCAAAAATCTAGCACATCAAGACGGATACGAATACCCAAAGTTCTTTAGTCTTAACTAGTACAACATGATAACATTGAATCCTAAACATTTACTACAGCTAGATTCAATGCAAACTGTAACCAACGAAAAAATATCCATAATTAAAATATTAAATAATGCTAATCCTCATTTCCAGTAAACATCACATCTCGCCAAACACATTATGATTATTAAAATAATTTCTTAGTATTGGACCTATATTAATAAAGAGTTCAAAAGCTGCCTTTGCCCAGCTAGATTTCGATATTTCACAAAGTATAAGTTTACCTTTCTAAGGCACCGTTCAAATACTCCCCATTCACTTCAAAAGAGTAGCAAGCAGAATCAGCGTTTGTAGCTTCCTCGCAATTGCTACCATGCTCATCAATGTATCCCTTATACTAAGAAGATTTAAACAAATTAAATGTGAAGCCACGTGATGATATTGGAACAAAGAAAATTATCTCAATTAATTACGAGTTTCCCTGAACATACCTCTTCTTCCTTTTGAAATTTTCCACTCCCCATTGTAAGCATATGTTCTGCAGTTCAATGACATAGTATTAGTTATCCCATAATAAAATTTAAAATAAAAAAGTTTAGTTAACTGTGATATATTCAAACCTAACGTATGCGCAATTCCTTGCACTTCCTTCGGGGAATGAAGATTTCCCACAGCTACGGTCATCGCTCCAGCAGACTGTAAAAAACAAAACACAAGAACATATCATATACGAAATAAATATAACACAAGATCTCTCATATACATGGTCGATATATTCTTTCTGGGTGTTGGACTTTCCATATTTTTTAGGTATAGACTTACCAAATGGTTTTATATATCTCCAAGTTCAAAAGAGTAAAAGGCTCCATGCTAAACTTATTGAAATAAGCCTTTTAAAACAACTCCTTATGTGTCTAAGTTGTTACTAAAAGTGTACCTGTATCAGAACTAAACCAGTTTGCTCTCTGATATAAACATTTTTTCTTTAAATTTCAACTGGAATTGACAAAGATGCAAGCTTTTACCTTATTTTACATGTTAATTGATTTTGTTTCTTATGCGACAAAATTGAACAATTATTCCTATTGAAAAGGCAGAACAGTGTGTTGGATTGTTAGATTAATAAAAGAGATTGATGCATTAAGTGACACTAATAGTTTACTAATTAAATAATTTTCTACCAATATGAGAAACTAGAATTACAAAACTCAGTCAATGACTTAACTTAGCTTATTAAAACAAACAAAAACCCCAAAATCATCTCCATCGTCAATAAATTCCAAGATCCAGAACAGAACACATACATATACATACATACATACATACATACATACATACATACATACATACATACATTTTATAATAATAAAAAAAGAAATAAAAAATCACACCATTCTCTTTCGTCTTCCTTGTCTTTTAGATTCTGCCTCTCCTTCAGCGGTAGGAACGAGCGGGTCATGCACAAGAAGTGCTACCAAACCATTAGCGAGTTGTATGGCTCGATAATCACGACTGTCATTTCGTGATTTACGAACCTTTGATAGAATCCGAGTCTTGTTCTTGGCTAAAATCCTCTGTAAAAAGAAACAAGAAAAAGAGAGTGTTTGATTAGAATCAAACTTTTTAACTAAGATGAAGAAGACGATGAAAATACCTTTTTTCTCATCTTCTCTTCTGCAAATAGACAAAGAAGGCGCTGATTATGATGATGATGATGACGACGATGAAACATTGCTTTAAAGAAGAATGAAACGTGAGAGAGAGAGTGTGTAGTGAAAGAAAAAAAAAGAAAATGGAAAGAAATGTGAGAGAGTGTTGGTGTTGTTGAGTTGAGAGTGTTGGAAAGAAATGAAAAGTTTGTTGTTGTTGTGATTTGTGAGGGGAGAGAATGTGAGGGAGAGATGGCGTAGGTGTGAGTGTGTGTGAGTGTGAGTGTGAGTGTGTGTGAGAGGGATGATCATAGAATAAAAAAGAAATTTTGAATCAACTCAGGGAGAATGTGTTCTTTCCTGACACCTTCAGGCGGTTAAAATTGAACTAATTATTATTAAACCGTTCTCCACAAGTCTCTTGACGATAAATAAACTAGCTAGTTATATTTATTGCACTCTCAATTATAAATATTTTTTTACTTCTAGATTTATTCAATAAATAATATATAATTAAGATTATATACATTTTTTATTGATTAAATTTAAAAAAGAAAAAATTGTTTATAATTAAGATTAGAGAGTAATTCAAACAAATTTAATTTAATAAAAAGTATGTCTTTTGTTTTGGTTAAAATACACTTAAGCGAGTTAGACAAACTTATTAGAGTCAAAGGAGAAGGTGTTTCATCATCCCTAAAAAAATTCTCACATTAAGACGAGAGTTAAACTTGCATTTTACGATTGAGTCAACTTTTGTTAAATAAATATATTTATTATTTAGTGAATCTACTCGAACTAGAATGAGTTAGATCAAGTTCAAATGAATTGTGATTGAACCACAATTTATTTATTTTAAAAAATAAAGAATATTTTTTCTATTAAAATGTTACTAATGATAATTTTACAATCTCGTCTTCGAAGATAGTGTAGGCTTTATTTCAAATAATTTTACAATTTTTTTTTTCAACCGATACATATACATATATTTAAATAATTATATTATTTTATTTATTAGTAATCTCGTTCATATATGGTTCAATCAAATAAAGCCTAAAGTCCAAATAAATATACTTAGATAACATATGTGAAGAGATGAGAAAAAGAGAGAATGACCAAGTCAACGGAAGTCAACGGAAAGTAACAACAAAAACCTGACTAATAGAATTCTTTTGGGGAGCGCGTGATTGAGAATAGTGAATTTGCGCGAGTGAGAGTGTAAACTGTAAAGTGGGTATCAGACAAAAAGTGTGAATGGAAATCGAAATTGGCAGGATATCCTAACAACTCGGAAAAAGATTTGTTTTCCAAAGGCGAAGCCAAATTTGGCAGTTACCGGTAACATATTACTGAATTTTTATTTATTTTTTATCAAATAGTTAGAATTCACCTAATAAAGTGAATAAGTGGGGTATTTGAAGTTCGAACTCTGATCCCTGCATATAACAATGCATTGTCCCTGTCAAGCTATACGCACGGGGACATATATTACTGAATTTTATTCAATTTATCTATGAAGATTTATAGTATCTTCTCTTGTAATAAATTAATTATGATAAAAGTACGTAATTTATAAAAATTAGCTTAACAAAATAAGTGAAATGTAAAATGTATAGACCATATACATCTTTTAATAAACTAATCTAAAATGTTGATTTTTGTTTATAACAATGACTGGATAGAGCATATATTAAAATGGTTGGAGACTAATTTTGTTTTCATATAAAACTGTTATGGACTAATTTCAATATTACTTTTGTAAAAGATTAAATTGGACTGCGAGAAAATTGAAAATTATCAAATTGAATTTTTACTATGAGTTTAAATATAAATCTTTTCTCCTACAAAAAGGTTATTATATATGTCGCTTTATTCCTTTTAACAAAATAAAAAACAATATGTAACATTTACATCAACTTTTAATTAAAATCAAAATATAATAGCATAAAACAAAGCTAAAAAACTAGAGAAATAAGAAGCGATTTTTTGGTACAATATTCCTATTCTTCCAATTTTTAATTTGAATAAGATAAATAAATTGTTTAAAATTACTAACTACTAAGTTATCATATTCAATGTAGTTAATGAGCTCAACATAAAGACAAATTGTTCAAGAAAAATTGAGTTTAAATTTTAGACGGAGCAATTTTTTTTGAAATTTTTCTTACCTTCCCACCAAACTCTTTAATTATCATGGAAGTGCTAAATAAAAATACCAAAAATAAACTAAAGAATTTTTTTTTCCTTTACACTTTCCTTTTTCTTTTCTTAATTATATAACTAAAACAAAATTGAAAACGTATTTCCCTGCGCCCACCTCACTTACGGTTATCCTCAAGTAATCTCAACTCAAGCAAAATCAGACTACGGTTAAAGAAAGTGTAACCCATATATTGGATTGGATACCTAGTTTTTCAAGTAGTAGTTTATGGGTCTTGTCAACGACTCTTTAAGCATCTCAAATTTAATAATTATTATTTTAAAAAGTCAACTATTACAATTTCCAATGCATTTAATACGCAATTTTTCATTAAAAACTTGCCAATTAAAATACTTAAAAAATGTCTCAGAACATTCGTTAACATTTCTCGTAGTTTATAATAGGCTTCATTCAACAAAAACTAGAATTGAGGTTTAAACCAAGGACAAAATGTATAGCAAGTCAGCACAAAAATAATTAAATATATGTACCTACAAGTATTAAAACAACAAAAATAATCAAGATTAGTTCGACCAAGTTCTGAAGAAATTGTATATAAAATAGGAACCTCAAAAAAAAAATATTCAGATTTAAAAGCTCGTATTTTTTAGAAGAAAAATATTAACTAGTGTTCCGGGGCACTGGTTAATAACTTTAAGTGGTAACTTTTTATAAAAGTTTGTGTAATCAGTACATTGGAAATTGAAATTTTTAACAAAACCCTTTTTAGAATGAGAAATATGCTCTAGTCACCTTCGACTAATACAATGAAATGTTTTAACACACACTTAAAATATCACAATTAGTATTGTCTGAATTGAACCAAACGCAAAGGTTTAACCGGTTGAATTGAGAATCGGTCGATTGATTCAACCATACCCATGGTTGATCTTGTACTTGTCAGAACTATCTCAAATTTGGTTGAATCGGTCAAATAAAATTAAATTGTGGTTGATTCAATTGTTTTTTTCTTTCAGTATAAGTATAGAAAATAATTTGTATTTTGAAAAAAGAAAAAATAAATTGAACGAATTGTGGTTCAACCCAATTCGATTCGGTCTTTAAGAGCTGACTGTTTTTTATCACGTGTTTAGACCAAAATTTGGCATACTCCTATTACTAGAACCAATGCCTATCTCTACAGAATATATACTAAGATATTGTATTTTGAAATAGTAGCATCCAACGTGTCTTATTTTGAAGAGAAAAAAAAATATTGTTGCTAAATACAAGCCCTTATTATTACGTGCATTTATTTATTTTTTCTCAAACATAACTTAATTAATACCAATAACTTATATTAAAATATAAAAAGTCAAATTAAATACATATAATCAAAGACATTAACTACCCTATCAACTTTTTATAATATTTGTGAATTTGATCAAAATAACTTATGATAAGGAATGAATGGAGTACAACAATTAACACTATTTGATTTGATTTTCATCTAGTTCCCAGACAATATTTTTACCTCTTCCACTAGATTTTTCACCCTCCCTTCTCTATTGTAAAATGTTTTGTCATTTCTAACCTTCTAAATTATCCAAATGCTGGCAAACCAAACCATTTTTACTTGATTATCGAAGACTCTTCTGCCCCTATATAAGATCTTCTAAATTGTTCAAAGTGAGCAACCCTCACGGTGCAAAACTGACCCTACTCCAATTCAATCACATAACATGTACTCTAGAAATTGGACGCTTAAAAAAGTAGAAGTTCGTCGATTCTTCTTCAACACACCCCACCACATAATGACTTTATTTTTGATTAATAACTCCTTTTTTTGCAAAGATTATCCTTTGCACAATTTTGTATTGTAATAATCTCCAAACATGTATCACAACTTTTTGACGGAATGTCTTTACGCGATGCTTTTGTAATTTATTTGTCTGCATGTATATTAGAGATTCCCACTACTACTAGAAGTACCTTACAGTTATCTCAAGCAATCTCACTCAACTCAAACAAGCGCAACCCAGACGACACCTAGGGTCTGTTTGGATTGAGCTTATTTTAAGCTTATGAAAAAGAGTTTATGCAAATAAATAAGCTTTAATGCTAATTCATAAGATCTTACTAACGAAAATTGTATATTCATAAGTTGTTTTTTCATAAACTACTTTAACAAATTTATAAATAATACATCAATGCTTCTTTATATGCATAAGCTCTAAAATTAGCTAATCCAAATGGCCCTCTAGTTTTTCAAGCAATGGCTTATGATATGTCCCATTCATCAAAACCTTAGAATTAAGGGTCAAATTGATATTTAAGCAAAGGACAAAATGTATAGTAGGTCGGTATAGGAAGAGGTGGTCATTAAACCCGAATATAAACGCTGACTCAGAAGAGTTGCCTGTGGTAAGATATGTGTATCCTAGCGAATCTCATACATACATATACATATATATATATATATATATTAGGTTGATGAAATTTAATCCCAACATACTCTTTTTTTTAAAGGAAATCCCAACATACTTATCATTCTTCTAAACTCCATTTCATTTACCTTGCTATAATTTTACTAGCTTATTCAAACAAACAATTTACAAACCCAACAATTAGAACAATATCGATTGTTGGAAGGCTTAGAAATATCGCACTAGTTTCTATAAAAACGATACAAAATATACATACTTTTGATACTACATCTAGGGACGGATATGTGTGAGGTTGGGTGTGGCAATAGCCACACCAGCCAAGTCCATACTTTTTTTTTAATTTTTTTTATACAGAGCCGAATTATATAATATATATCTTATATTTCAAAACTTTACAAGACATTATGCTTTGGACTAGTGGTGTGGGGTCTATAATTTTGCCAATGGTCACCAATTCAATTCTTAACATTGGCATTTTTTTTAGATTTTTTTTATAAAGAATTGGCATCATTGGCATTTTTTTCATAATTTTTTTAAAGAATAATATAAACAACGTATATAAATTTACTTGTAAAAATAAAGTGTGGGAATCGAACTTAGAGGTGAACTCCAACCCCATTTACTTGATTATTTTCCTTTTTTTTTCAACATATATATATATATATATATATATATATATATATATATTATTTACTTGTGCTAAGATATATTAAGATTTTGCAACTTATGTTATGCATTATCAAAAAATGATTGACGATTTATCACAATTAATACATATATTGTTATTTTTGTAATTTATTTCACCAAAATTTTGAATCTTCCTTCAAAAATATTTTTAGCCCCACTAATAATTCAATCCCAGATCCGCCCCTGACTACATCATGAAGTACTTAGGAGGGAAATATACCATGGTTGAGATGCTTCGGAGTTAATGCAAGACAATTAAAGGAAAATTATTAGGTTTAAGTATAGCTTAACCT
>Ga0315914_1008307_pt1 | contig 13930 bp, 14 predicted proteins | sample MpolenodulesMG_FD_203920 | JGI IMG/M metagenome (GOLD analysis project Ga0315914, IMG submission 203920) | Medicago polymorpha root nodule microbial communities from Los Angeles, California, United States - elongated nodules | ecosystem: Host-associated > Plants > Roots > Nodule | place: USA...
AATATACACGAAGTCCAAAAAAAATGATATAGAGGTTGAATTTTTTCCATGAATATTTAGGACATTAAAATATGGTTTTACACAAGGAAACAAAATTATGACTATGGATGAATTAATTACGAATTTTTAATGCGTCAAAAACTCAAAAAATAAAACAGCATAAATCTTGATTTAGAAATCAAATTTTGAGATGATTGTTTGTAGAGAGAAATATAAAAATGCATAAAAAGACTTTTCAATTTATTTTTATTTTTTAACCAATACGTGCAAAATTGCAATTTTGTTCCGAGTAAGCGTTTACTCATGGGTCAAATCACTTCAAGAAAAACTGTTATTTGCCAGGGACAAATGTGAGGGACATCAATCCTAGGAAATTTGTCAGGGGTGGAGACACCAGTACCCTTGATAAAATACATTTTTCGAAATTTGGATATGACAGAGGTTAATCCCTGAAAAACATACTTGAACCCTTGAGAAATTTGAGTCTGGAAATCTCCCTCCATTTCAAATTTGTTTGAAACTGAGTGATGAGACACATCACATGGGTTGTGAGTGTTTTTCCGGGGCCTAAACTAAGGATTGCCCCTGGCAATGGGAGAGAATCTTTAGTATAAATTCAGATGAACCTTATTCTTTTTTATTCATCATAAACTTAACAAAATTTCATTATTCTTTTTCATATCCTCTCCTCCACACTACACTATTCTCCATATTTTTGTAATAGTTTCTTCTCCTCATTCATCAAAACAATTTAAAAACTTCAATGCTGTGGTATAAATTATTCATTTCTCCTAAAAAAAATCTCTCTTTGTTTATTTATAATACATAATAATAGGTTTAAATAATATATTCTTCATCTTATTATTTCTAGTCTATTATTCTCCTTATTTTGTCATACTATTTTTTTTATAAAGTAATCATAGTTAGTTTTTTTGGTTGGGAGAGTTGATTAATGCTAATAATTATTTAAAAAACCTTTTCTTTTCTTTTCTAAAACTGTTTTTGTTTAATGTAGCTCTTTTGAAATAAAAGAGAGCATTTAGGATGAAGGTAAAAATCTGTTCATTTTCTTAGGAAATGCATAGAACTTGTCACTTCTGATATCCTGATTGAAGTTCATGTATTTTCCCACCAGTGTCTCCCACTGTCATAGCAACATAGGCAAAGAGAACACAATACAATGCTGCTATTATTGACAGTGGTATTGCAGCAATCACTGCTCCAAATTTACTTGATGGAAGCATAAACCCGGAAACAGTAAGTAAAAAACATTAGGCACGTATGTAAAGACAAGTTAATCACTTGAATACTCTCATTAACTATATCATAAATGTGAGAACAATGGTAATTTTATTTTGTTTCATTCAGTTTCACTTATTCAAATATTCCAAAGAAGTCGTAGGAACAAATAAATTATCAATACAAACACATCAGAAGTGTTTCACTTTTATCAGTAATAATACATCAGAAGGGAATGAAATGTAATACCAAATATAGAGAAGAAAAACATGAATCCAGCTGATATTTGAATGACTCTTTGACTCCCAACGTGTGTTAGATCCAACACTCCTATATTTTGACTAAATTCCAAGGAGTAGTAAAAACCAAATTCTCCATGGTCAAACACACTTAATTACAATAAAGAACAAGGCCTAATAATTATTTGACAATAGGTAGTGAGAGGATATTTTAAGGGCAGCAAACTGTACACTGATGCAGTGAATCCGGTTGTCGGGCCAAACAAGGCATCCAGGAGTGCCTATTCCCTGAAATCACCAAACTTCAACGCGTGAGTCTAAATCTCAAGAAGTAATAAATGCACTTATAGATGTATTTTCAAAAAAATTATATAGTACCAGCCAGCCAACACCGCCGCTAAGTACAAAAGGTGGAACATGTGTTTCACTGCTAAAACTTGATGCTGCAATGAATGTCCCAATTGACTGTTCCTAGAGATTCAGAAGGCTAGAATGAATATCAAAGTCTACCTAGATAGAAAAGAAGAAAAAAAATTAAACATATACCTTCTGCTTAGAAATCGCCAGATTACAATGTGCGGATAGAAAAAAGGACATGATAGTTCACAGTTCACATGAGAGAAGCAGCAATCATTGCAAAAATACCACCGGCATTGAAAGTAAGGGGTCCTAATTGAAATGGATATGGAACTCTTATCCTACAAAATGATAATTGAAATGGATACATTCAAGATAGAAGTAAGAGATGCAATAAAACATATTCAGCTCCTAATATTTAGTTGTAAACATAATCTCTTTGTCTAGTTTGATGCTTTGGAGTCTAAGATATCATCTATTATGTCACAAGATGTTATTACACATTGACATGGTTTGAGAGCACTGAATGACTACTAAAAACAGATCCAAGCTACTCAGGACTAACCAAGGAGCAGCAGTAGTTAACCCGGATCGGTCAGTACGGCATCTGGATTGAGTACTTGGTGGTCTTTATGCACCAGCCACAGCCGCAGTCAAAATTACAGCAAATCGATTGTGACTACGATTGCAAATCGATTGAATCCCCTTGATTTAATCTTTTGTGGAACGCACTTTGATATATAATATGCACAAGTCATAAGATGTATAACTTCATGCATAACCATTGTACAGATTTCCTACATAAATTTTATTCAAGGGACGTTAAGTCAAGTGATATTACATAGATAGAAATGTCAAATAGAAGCATGTCTAGCATATAATTGAGTAATCTACAAGGGAAGAGCTTGTGTAATATGCTAAAAATTGAGAGCTTCAGTTTTTGTGTTATTATAATTTTGCTACCCAAATAATTCAAAAGGAATAAATTAAAATGGTTGAGGGGGGGGGGGGCTAAATAAAGTAACATACCTGAGAGAGGATGACCAGAATAACTAACGAAGGAAGACCAATCTCAAAACAATCTGCCAACTACAGGAATCAATGAATTGGAAACCAAAGGAGTATGGTAAACAGTGATCATTAGATGAAAGATATTAAGCACGAGTAGACGTAAACAAAGCGAAATATGTTAACTTTTGGAAACCAAAACACAAAGAGTCCTAGGCAAGTTAGAGATGCAAGGAGAACCGGGCTGAGAAACCACCAATATCAATACAACAACAACCAAGCCTTATCCCACTAATTTCTTTTGAACGGTATTCCTCCTTCCATGATCGCACTTTAGCTCTAACATTAAACAATTAATCATCAAAATTACAATACAATCCATGTTCTGAATATGTTGTAGGATTATAAATTAGATTAAATATAAAATTGACCAACTTTGGTAGAACACATTGTCGAGAAGAAATGCCAAGGTTGGTCCAGCGATACACCATCGGCATATGAGTGACAAAAAAAATTTTGAGCAATTTTAGAGGAACATATGAGGTTAGAATAGAGCGGCTTTCCAATACCCTAATTAGCACTGAATCAATAAGCAATTAATCAACCTCTAAAGCACACGTCATATGCAAGGGATCGATTCTCTTGACCACTTCTTTATTTCGAGAATAAAAACTAAATATTAATCGACACCCTTCCATCTTCAAGGCACCAATGACTTCACCAACACAATTACTCTTTCTTCTTCTTCTTTCTTATTCTATCCTTGACTTTACAACCCTCTCGGTGGTCTTCATAGCGGCCCTGCCAAATCCTGAAGGTTGGATTTCATGGGGAGTAATCCATACCGTCACAAGAATATTGGGAGCATGGGTCATTGCTGCTGCTTTTAAAGATAATAACAACCCAATGGTTGTAAGAAGCTTTGACCTCAAATCTTACACTGATTTTATTCCTAAAAAGTTTACTTTTGATACTTGGGACATGAGAGTCGAGCATGACATTGATGGCGGTTTTATAAAGCTTTATACCTCTATTAAGGTTCCGGTTAACATCGACTTCATTAGCCACGTCTTGCAAGTGGGTGTCCTTCTCTACAACGAGGGACGGGATGATCGTTGGGCATGCCTTAAATCAAAAATATTTACATTCTAAAGAGAAGCTTAGGTTGATTGGCACTAAGAGTTATAGTGTTTCTCCACCAGGAAGCAGAACCACTATAACGCTTAGCTCCAATCAAGCTCAGCGTCTATCTAGAGTGCAAATTTTATTGAATTAAGGCGTGTCCAACCAGCATGCCATTCATCGTTATAGAGGAGGCCACTTGCTAGACGTAGTTAACGGACGTTAACCGAAACCTTAATAGTGGGAGGGATAAGGCTTTATACAACCTCCATCTAAGTCATGCTCGGATATCATGTCCAAAGAATCAAAAGTTCAACTTATTGGGAATAAAATCAGCGTAAGATTTATTGTTAGGGCTTTTCGCAACCATTGCATTTCTATTATATTTAAAAGCTGGAATGACTTGCACTCCAAGCCTTCCAATGTAGGTTGGGTTTATTCCCTAAGAAATTCAACCGAGCGGGTGGAGTTTTTAAGATTATAGGTCTATTGGAGGGTTGAGTTCAGGGTTGGTAAGTCTACACAGTTTGCGTAGACTTTTGTTCTTGTATAGAACATGTATGGGATGAAAAGGTAGGGTATGAGGAAGGTTGTAAAGATACAGATAGAAGAAGTAAAAGAAATAGAAATTGTGTTGGTGAAGCCATTGGTGTGTTGGAGAGGGAGAAGAGAAAGAGTAACATAAGAGAATGGGCACATTTAAAGAGGAATGAGAGATTTATTATGAAGATATGATACTTGAGGTAATTATATCGAGATCCACACTCTGCCTCTTATTCAGCCTGACTTCACGCACAGACTCGTAGCATAAGACTACCTCATTTAAATTTTGAAACACTTCTTTATACATTAGAGGTTGCGTTTGTATCTTGATATTCATCATCAGTAATCAATATTTTCAATTTGTTCCTTCACATATAGTTATCCATGCGAGAACACAAATTGCATAAGATAGACTCTAACATGCTTTAAAGATTGCGGTTGACTTTTATTAATAGTCATTGCATATATAATAACCAGTGAAAATTGCTTCCTTTGAAATTTGAATGGAATTATAGGATTAGAAGGTGTCAACAACAATCTAGGTATATAAACCTTGTTACCAACATTCCTTTATCATTGAACCTTTCCTTCAAGAATATATTTTCCCATTTTTGCGATGATTAGTCGAGTTCCACACTAAAATATATTTTTCAATAACCTTACAAGTACTCCAACCTTAAGTTTCAGCATTTCAGAATATGATTTGGAATATCAGAAGCAACAATTGTGTTCAAAAATTCTAGTGTGTGCAAATCATTAGGCCCCTCGAGTATGGAGTATCAAAACATAGATAAACTTAGATAAGTGGGAATCAATTCTGGCGTTGCGGAAACTATTTGCAACTCTTCTACTATCAAATACATTATCAAGATCAGAGTTTGTTTCGAATAATAAATGGGAGTATTTGAGTAATGCCATCTTGCAAATAGGCAAAGAGCCATATTTTCGATTTTCAGGTAATTCATGTTAAGTATTATAATTTATGAATGAATAAATAAATTGTAAGTGTTTCTATTCTAATAAATTTATTTGATTAATATTGCAGATTTGGAGTCGACAGATGATGAAATTAAAAGCTTTGCATTGCCACATATTGAATCATTGTTACAAAGCAATAGCAAAAACTTGACTGGTTTCCCAACACTGCCTCAACCAGATACTTCACTTACTTTAGGAAGCCAAAATAGACTCAAATGTATGATCAGTTAAATCATGATAGACAAAATCTACAAGAGATTTGTCTTTACGTTTACTTCCATATTTGTGGCAGAATAGGAAGAATTGGTGATTCAATGCAGTATAAATACAGTTTGTATCATTGGTTTACAAGAAAGTGAGAAATAAAGTGTTTTATAGTATAAAGAAAAATGTATTATTTCTAGATTTGTTTGAGACCATAATCACAATCTTTCTTCTTCAAGAAGTTCATAGCTTTTTCGAGTGCATAGAAAGAAAACTAAAGAGCAAAAGAAAACTTATTATGTGCTTGATGATTCTGATTTACATCCTAGCAGAATAGCAGCAGTCTTGTACTTCTGTTTTGGTTCTGTTGGGGCTGGTAGTGTAAGTTTCAGCTAGTGGTAAATTGCAAGCTGCAATTTTTGGTCCGGGATATTTCAGCTAGTTCTGTTTTGGTTTTTATGCATTTTATTTAGCAGTCTTCAGTCAATTACATGGTTGTCTAAGAATCGGTGGGAGTCTCGGTCATAGCTGGTGGTATGGGGTCAGTGGCGGCGATTAAATGCAGAAATTCGAGTTTTGGAGGCAGCTTCTTTGTGGAGTTTCGGACCTGCTACCTGATGTAGCAGCAGCCCTGCATTCTTTTTGTAGTAATTAATCCTGGATTATTTTATGCATTTCAAATGCATGTAGGAGGACATTTGTCAAATCGTTTTGGGCTGACCCAAGGTTTAGAATGACATACAAATGTTTTGGTGATGTGGTGATTTTTGACTCAACATAACAAATAGATACAAATTGCATCTTATTCAGTTCACAAGAGTTAATCATCATCATCAACAATCTATTCTTTTGGGACGTGCTCTGTCTGATGAAACGTAGGATATATTTGTTTGGTTGTTAAGTACTTGGTTAGAAGCAGTGGGCGAGGGTTTCTCCTAAAACTATTGTCGCAGATCAAGACACTGCTATCAAAAGGCAATGGAAAGGGTGTTTCCAGAGGTTAATTAACATTATTGTATGTCACATTGAGAAAAAAATAGTGAAATTGAATCTCCAAATGTAGCATTCTCAAAGCAGCCACAAAAACAGTATAAAATGGTGGTCACGACAACACGACTAAAATAACACTCTCCATAGTGGTTTCAACTTAGGCTCTTCATCGGAGAAAACGGATCCAACGCATCTACTAGCAAGAAAGGGTGAGGCCAACAACAACAATAACAGCTCTTAGAGGCAGAGATTGCAAAAATTCCAAATCATTACTTGGTTTTCTGCTCTTACTTTTACCTCTCAGTTGTTAGAAAACTTCAAGGAGATAAATGGCAAACTTGTATGGAGAAAATTTGCACCAAAACTTTGTGAAAGTATTTTGAAGAAGCATGTGAAGATAGTGGCAATACTAGAAGGTATCTTTCATTTCCTCTTAATCACTTTGAATCTTTGTGATTAGAAGGTTTAATGTGAACCTTGCACCAAATTAAAAAGTAGTTTTATGACCAACTTAATATAAATCGGAAAGTTGGTTGTTACAAAGATCATAAACAAATGTTGTCTTTGACATACAAAAAGACAAGGAAATACTATCCACCTAAATGCATGAGAATTTATTACTGATCTTTGTGATTAAGAGGAAATGAAAGATACCTTCTAGTATTTGTAAACCAACCTCTTGGGAAGTCCTTGTGTTGCACCTCTTTAAAAATCCTTAAAAATAAAAAAAAACTTGTATCATCTCTCCTTCATGACACGAGTTCAGATAGGTTTTGTAAACCAAAACTCTAGCAACCACATGTGACAAAAATTCAATTTTAAACGAGCAGATGTTGTCAAAAGCGAAGGCCATAAGTTAACGACCTCATCAAACCTGCCCATGAGAACATAAGCAAAACCAACAAAAATGGTGGCACAGAGCAAACGTATAAAAGAAGAAACTAGCTGTTTTTTTTAGAAATTGACTACGCAACTTTTCAATGCAATGCAACTACATTTGATTCCTTAAAAAAAACTACATTGAATTCACAACATTCGTTGTCTTGGTACTACACATGCTAACAACCCCAAAAAATCGAAACTAGCCGAAAATGGTAAGCACTACTTTCTTGTTCAAAATCAAGCTAATCACAAATAATCAAACATGAGGGAATATAAAATCGCATAAAACCATAGTTTTTTTTTTTTAGGGATAAAACCATAGTCTTAAACATTTGATCTTGTATAAATCAAATATATGTTTAGACAGGGGAACCAGAATTATGTCTAAAAGGAATTTAATTAAAATTTAAGATTATTTCGGTCATTTCATGACGTTACCAGATTTAAAAGAGGTGTGACAAAAAAAATCGAATTGCATGACTCACGGGAAGTGTATAATTTTGTGCCCATTTGCATATTAATACACAAGTGTAGTTTTTTTTTTGAAGGAAAATACACAAGTGTAGTTATTTTTTGGTTTCATAGAGATGAAAATAACTACACTTTTTTATAGGGAAATATAACCACACTTTTATTTGGTCACTAAAAAATAAATACCTCTCCTCAAAAAACAAAGCAAAAAAAAAAACAAATAAATAAATACCTCCATTTATAAAATTAAGTCGATCAATATTTTATAAAATAAAAGGTGGCAAAAAATACCAAAGTTATTAGTACCAAAAAATACAGAAGTTTTTTAAGAGAAAAAAATACAGAAGTTATAATTAGGATATGTCCATTTATATATATATTTTTGGTCAAAGTTTCAATTTCAAGAAAATATTATATTTGTACTCTTTCTTATTTAATTATTATTATAACTATTTTGTAAATATCATTCTGATTTTTAATGCTATAAAATTATTAATATCATGTCTTTGTTAGGTATTCAATAGCACAAGTTAAAATATTAAAAATTTATTACTCCTATGTTTTATTGAATATTCAATGTGTTATAATACATTATAATTTATAAATATAAAAGTTGTTAAAATTGATTGAAAGTTAATTTTAAAAAATACAAATTTTAAAATTGTTGTTGCAGTAGTTTTTTTTTTTTTTTGAAACGGCAAAATTTATTAAGCAAAGTTAGCGCAAGGAACACTTAACCCACAAAACGAAAAAAAAGAGTGCAATACCAGAGGGCCTACAAAGACCGGACATCTCTCCGCCAATGCAACAACTCAATAAAAAAAAACTTTAAGACCCGAATTCAACCGAACCCAGGAACAAATCACAAGCCTCCCAAGGCCTACACCTAAAACAACAAACAAAAAGGCAGTAGCCAAAAGAGGCCACCCCACACCAGCAACGAGCTGCTGGCCGCACAGCATAAGCACCAAGAAACAGAGGCTACTAACAGGACCGCTGCAGATCCTGCACTGCCGAAAAAACCAAAAACTCCCAGCAGCTCCCCTACCACTGAAACAGACAGCACCCAAACAAGGACCACCAAATAATTCTATCTAGCAAGGCACCACATAGGATCCCAACACCATTCATAAAAAAGACAAGTCGGAATTTTAATGCGAGTTAAACACCAACGCCAAGACAACACCTTAACCTCCTCAACTAATGCCAACACCTCAACCTCCTTCGCGTTAAATATTTTGTCATTCCTAGCCTTCCAAATACACCAAATTGTTGAGTGCCAAATGAGTCGTAATCCTTTAACAATCTTCTTGCTCGGTGAACCCTCATTCCAACACGCCCAATGGGAAAACAAGTTATGAGGCATGGTGAACATATTCCCCACCCAACGAAGGAGCTCTAGCCACACTCTCATTGCTATCGGACAATGCAAAAAGAGATGATTTATGCTTTCAACCTCCGTATCACACAACACACAACCCAACGAAGCATCCGGCGGAAGGGCATTCCTCCTTCTAAGATTCTCTCTAGTTGGAATGCGATTGAGTAACATCCTCCAAGATAGAGCAACAACCTTAGAAGGCGCCGAACTTTTCCACAATTAGTTAAACACTATTTGCTCCTCCGCTCCCCAACGGTTCTCCAAAATAACCAAACCTTCCAACTTGGTGTACATGGATTTCACCGAAAACACCTCATCCTCCTCCCGCTTCCAACCCCTCCCGTCCGCACCTTCATTCCAAACATGCCCCTCCAAATCCGCCAAAAGATTGATTAAGAGTTGTTCCTCCCAAACAAAGAAAGGTCGGCGCCAAGAAAAACTCCACTCCTTCACGGTCCCATTCAACACCCAAACCTCCGCCACTGTTGCATCTTTAAGGTTTGACATACTAAAATGCCTTGGATACTTAACCCGGAAAGATACCCCTCCTTGCCATCTACAATGCCAAAACTTGGTATTCTCTCCGTTCCTCACCCTTCTCTCCAGTTCCTCATTAAACCAACTCACACCTTCTCTCCCTTCAATGTGGATGATATCCTTCCACCATCTCGACGAAACCGATGGCCTAAACCCCCCCTCCTTCCTCCACGACATCACAAGCATTCGGACCGTACTTCTCAATAAGAACCTCCTTCCAAAGAGCGTTTTCCCCATTCAAGAGCCTCCACCTCCATTTTGCCAACAAACTAATATTCACCACCCGGATATCCCTCACACCAAGACCTCCCCTCCCCTTTGGATGACAAACGGACCTCCACTTAACCCAGCTAATCTTCCGACCCCCCGTCACACCACCCCAAAGAAATTCTCTTTGGATTTTCACCAACTTCCTCCACACCTTTCCTGGCATCTTCAAAAAAGAGAGGTAAAAAACTGGAATAGCATTGATCACCGAATTAAGAAGGACAACTCTACCTCCAAAGCTAATATATTTGTTACCCCAAGAATTCAAACGCGTTGACACATGCTCCAAGAGAGGCTCCCAAGTAGAGTAACTACTAGGATTAGCCCCCACCGGAAGGCCCAAATATTTAAACGGGAGACTTCCTTCATTACAATTTAAAAAGGTGCAAGCCATATCCATAAAGGTCGAAGGTTTATTATTTTTGGTTCTCAAAATTATTTTTAGCTTATTAGCTTTTCGTCAACCAAATCGACTCAAATCATTTCACTTCAGCTTAGTGAACAATACCATTCGACTACTTTTTTTTTTTTTTTTAACATAAACAACAATTAAAAAATCATATGATTGTCGATAAATAATTAAAAAACCATATGAAAAAGGGAAATCTTAAAAGTTTATATGATTTAACATAAAAAGTAGTAGGTTTAAAAATTATTCAATTTTTTAAAAAGGGTACAAATTAATTTTTCAACTAATATATAGTCTTGACTTTTGACAAACCGAATCATCAAATTTAGTTACCTACATTGCAAACTCAAACCTATCTTATGTTTTGTTTTTTGGTTGTAGTTTTACATTTTCACTTGCACACAAGCAAGTACAACTATTATGACTGAAACTCATCCCACGTGTCAACTTTTCATTGGTGTAATGACCTGCACAGTCCAATCACACACCCGCATATGACTAAACCCAACGACACCGTTTCCAGTTCAAACAAAAACCACCAAAACCCAAACAAAAAAAAAACACCATTTCGTTGAAATTAAGAATCGCCGTCTCTGTGTCTTTTTTTTTCTTTCATAAGATTCTTGTCCAAAATCTCAGAGAAGTGAATCCAAGAATCAAACAAAGGTTCTATCTTTTTTTATTTTCTTGATTTAATTTTAATTTTGGGGTTTATTAATAATTTATTTATATTTAATTAATTTTGGGTGCAGATGATGATGAGACATAGTTGTTGTGTTATGGTGATTGTTTTGATTGGGATGTTGTTGAATTGGAAAGAAACAGAAGGGATAAGATTTGTGATAGATAGAGATGAATGTTTCTCACATGATGTCAAGTATGAAGGTGACACTGTTCATGTTTCTTTTGTTGTTATTAAGGCTGATTCTCCTTGGCATTATGGTGATGAAGGTGTAGATCTTGTGGTATGTTGTTCTTTTCTGATCTGATCTTCAATCTTAATTCTCAATTTCATATGATAGTATAGTTTAATTTTGAATTTTGATGCACTTTGAAAAGAAAGGTTTGCAATGAAAATAAAGAATGAGTTATTACACTGTGATCACATAACCAATTATGATAAATGTTGACTGTTATGACTGATTAACGGTGTAAAAGGTTTTACATTGTCAGCATATCACAACCAATCATATGTGTGTGAATTTAGAAGTGATTATGATAAAATCCACAAATTTCTAATAATCTAAATGTTATGATTGATTATCCGATTAACCCTATAAGAACTCTATACATTGATGTTGTATATAAATTAAACCCTATAGCATACAAAGTAAAAACCAACAATAATGAACGTTTGTCAGTCCATAGTCATGTCACTTATTTTTTTCTAGATGTTGGGAGCCTATCTTTTTTAAAACATCGTCATGGGGTTCAGTCCCTGCTAAGAGGGTGGTTGCCTAGGGTTTTAGGGAATGTGTCTGTTAGTGGAATCTGATCCATTCAGAAGCTAAGTTGGCCTTTTATATGGTTCCTAGATAGGGTTTTCCAATCATTGCCAGACCCATGTACCATTTGGGTGTAGGCTCTGTTGTCAAAAGCGGCCGCGCCTGCCGCTATCGTGGAAAAATCAGAACCACCACGCCAGGCCGTGTCGGCATGTGTCAGAAGTGGAAAGCGGTCAAAGCGGACATACCAATTGTAAAACAATAGCTTGTACTAGTTGTATATAATTGGTATTAGCGATTTTCAGTTTTGCTATCCCTTTTATTTCATATCATGAATACTTCATGAATTTTTGAGTAATGTTTAAGGTATTTTAGTATTTCTTTTTGAATAGTATGGTATTTAGTATTAAATTTATTAGTGACCGCACCACCGAAATAGCGCCCGCTACGTGCCGCACCAATTTTTGGGTTGGCCGCGCCGCATTTCCACATTGACTACAGAGGGTGCTGGTCCCAGCAAATGTTCCGTTCTTTGCTGGCAATGATTGGGTGTTGTAAGGAGCGGTACAATGTGGTTTATGGTACAAGTGTGGGTTGCTATTTCCCCAGTCGGTCATGTGGAGTGGTGGACACCCTCAGATGGACAATCATTATGGTCGGCTGTCATAGGTTCTCTTGGTTGGTTTTTGGGCTCCTCGAGTCAGCCGTAACAGAACTTGGCACGCCTGTGCTTTTGGGTACTGACCTCATGATACCGAACAGTCGAACACAGCCCCCAAGCATCAGAGAGGCAAAGGTGCTTTGAGAGACTGTGGCAACCGACCATAAAGTACCGAACATGAGCCATTGTCAACTCAAACTTAAATTCCATAGCAAAATTGAATCCAGGTCACACTCTACACAAATGTTATATCTGTAGTTAGGAGATAACCTCATGGTTTAAAACAATTAAAGTTGTTTTTAGGAAGAAAGTTCCCTTACGTCTGGGAGTTTATATGTTGCATATTACCTTTACAATTAGAAATATAAATTATACGCATTCAGGTATTTTTGTGTATTGGCGTGCTACTTTCTCTAACTTTGGACATTATATCTCAAGCATCCGTACAAATACACATATCTATCCACTAATGCTAGAAATAACAATTTTTATTTCCTTAATATCTCTGGTTATGTTGGAATCTCATTACACGACAATGTGACAATTTCAGGTAAAGGGGCCAGCTGGTGAACAAATTCAAGATTTCCGTGACAAGACTAGTGATAAGTTTGAATTTGTTGCTCACAAACCAGGAGTTCATAAGTTCTGTTTCACCAACAAATCTCCATATCATGAGACCATCGATTTTGATGTCCATGTTGGTCACTTCTCTTACTTCGAGCAACATGCCAAAGACGGTAATGCCTCTTATATTAAGTCAATTTGTATGTAGTTATTTGTTTTTACTTTTGTAGTGTAGTGTACACTGTTTTTTGAGTTGCATGGAAGTGTAATGAGAGAATTTTCATCAAAACTTTTGTGATTGAATGCAGAGCATTTCAACCCTTTGCTAGAGCAGATAGCAAAGTTGGAAGAAGCTCTTTACAATATTCAGTTTGAACAACATTGGTTAGAAGCTCAAACCGACCGCCAAGCAATAGGTATTATTTGAAGTTTACTTTCTTTTTATCTAAACATTAACATTTTTCTGTACATAAAATTCTTTCCTCATACCAATCATTATTTGGAACTACTTTTCTCTGAAAAATAAAATAACCGTCACTAATTTTTTTGAGTAGGTCTGAAGAAATTGTCTCTTCCAGAAAATAATAAAAATATTGTCTTTTTGAAAGGAACAACAAAATAAAAACAGTATCT
>Ga0315914_1008308_pt1 | contig 13928 bp, 8 predicted proteins | sample MpolenodulesMG_FD_203920 | JGI IMG/M metagenome (GOLD analysis project Ga0315914, IMG submission 203920) | Medicago polymorpha root nodule microbial communities from Los Angeles, California, United States - elongated nodules | ecosystem: Host-associated > Plants > Roots > Nodule | place: USA...
CCACAAAGAATTGCCAAAAAACTGGTTCAACGAGGGTATTCAGATAAGGATCTTAAACCCTTTTGTTCTGAAACCTTGGCACAATTCTAAGGTACAATCTACTGAAAAGAAAAAAAAAAGAATTGGTTGCTCTTTCAGGTAGCAAGCTAAACATATAGATGCATATTTTTTGAGGGAAATATAGATGCATATTTATCAAATGTTTTAGATTATTATTTTATTATTACCTAAGAAGCACAAACATCTTTAGAACTAGGTGTGTCGCGGTGTCCAAGATATGTCAGTACGACACTTCAATGACACTCGTACGACACATGTCGAACAAGTGTCCTTAATATAATTGTTTTTCCTTTACTCCGACACTCCTTGGATCGGTGCCCGACACCTATATAACCCTCATACAAGGCGTGTCGGACAACTCAGACATTTTTCTCTCTTGCTTCCACACATCAAGGATACAAGAGTTAAATATGTGTTGAGAAATGTTAGATCAATGAGAGATTATAGACATTAAAGTCACTTACAACGTTTTTAGCTTTTGTTGATAGGAGATGGATAAATAAAGATTAAATATCTTTTAATTTTGTTTTAGAATTTTTTTAATGAAATAAATTGCTCAAATTAGATGAACATGTATGTTATTTTATTTTCAATTTGGATCTTTTATAAATAAATTGATATATATATATAGCAGTGTCGGTGTCCTATGTTTTTCACATTAACAGTCTCCTATATTATTACTAGTAGTATTCTTATTATGCTATGTTCCACACCTTCTAAGGATGTGCAACACCATTGGATAAACATGATTATCAATTGTATAATTAATTTTATAATTAACTTTATTGTATTATTGGATCACACACAATTGGTGAAGCCAGTTGTATATTCTTCAGAACAAGGATTTACAACGAGAACAACATAGATTCATCTTTTGCAAATTCATTGCAATCAAATTGTCCCATAATAGGTGGTGATTTAAATTTGTCACCACTTGACACCATCACCCCAGAGACATTTGACAATGCTTATTTCAAGAACTTGCAAAACCAAAAGGGTCTCTTTCACTCAGATTAAGTGCTTTTTGATGAAGGATCTACAAAATCCCAAGTTGATTCTTATGTTAGGAACCCTTCAAGTTTCAGAGCTGATTTTGCCAATTCAATGATCAAAATGGGGAACCTTGGACCACTTGCTGAGTCTAGTGGTCAAGTTAGAAAAAATTGTAGGAGTGTCAACTAAAATTTTTGGCCTTCTATTGTATATAAGTGCAATACAAGATTATGATCTGTATCAATAGAGAAATGATATTTGACCAACTATTTTTTGACAACTTTTGTGACAACTTTCTCTCTCATACTCACATGATCATTCTACTTTCTCTCTCTATTGCTTTGATTTTAGTGTCACTACCTAAACTTCTTTGTAAAATTTGGTTGTCCAACAAGTTGTCACAAGAAATGGTTGTTCAAATAACATTGCTCATATCAATAATAATATTGATATTTATTTAATTGTTAATTTTGCTAGTGTGTAATATTAAAAACCATAAATGGGTTGGTCCAAGTGATATGGGATTTGATTCTCAACTCGTGCGTACCAAGAAAATTTAGTTGGATGCTTCGTATCTATAATATGATTAAGAAAAAAGTGTGCAATACTAAAAAAGGCGTAATCATGCAAGTGCATAAATTCAAGCCAAATTGTTAAGCTTTAACATTTTAATTTTGTTATATGGGTTGAAACACTTTTAGCAATGTGAATTTTCTTTTATCAATTTTGTTTCTTTTAACTCTCTACTTTCGTCTACAAACATGTCATCTTGAGTTTAACTCATTTGATAGAAACAATACATAATATATGCAAGGTCTTGGGTTCAAACTCCTGCCACTACAGAAAAAAAATGAAACATGCATAACTAATGATTGTTTCCGTGAGGATTCAATATTAGATTGTCTCGAACAATTTGTTTTTAAGTAAAGTTCATTTACCACCTAGGACAAATTATTTGATTACTAATTAATCACTTGATGCTAGAATGATATGATTATGTTTGTAGTTCATTATGTCCTGAATAAAAATACCGAAATTGTTAAGCCGGACGTCATGATCGGGGTTCAAATCCCGATACCTTCACTTTGTGTGTGTGAGTTTATGATGACTTTGTCATCTCGTCTATCTACCCAAAAAAAAATGGTGTAGTTCACATACTTTATTTTTTTCTCAAGTAAACTTCCTACTCGATTCTTAAAATATATGAACACATGTTCCTTGCCCCTAAAATATATGAAAATCATTTATTTTTAATTTAGGTCCAAAAATCAATTTTGTTAGCCCTAACATTTTTCAATATACATACAAACTAGATGCACAAATTTTCATATATACTTTAAGGGATAGATGATTGTTGAAATCATGTCTATCTTGTACTCCTTTCGTTTTAAAATGAGTGTCGTTTTAGCCAAAATAAATTATTTTAAAATAAATGTCACTTGCATTTTCCAACATTAAATCATTATTTTACTTCCAATTGTACCATTTAATTAATTAAATGTACACTACTTCCAAAACATTACACCAATAGTAAATTAGGTTAATTTAGTAAAATTATCATGTCTTTTGACATAGTTATTACATTTTTTAATTTGTGTAAAAAAACTTTAAACAACGTTCATTTTAAAACGAATGGAATATAGTTTTTTGATGGGGTGAATACTACTTGTACTTTATTAATTTGATGGGTGCAGGAATCAAACAATCATAAGTTTTTTTTTTTTTTGTTTGATTATTTAGAGTGTTTGAATGATTGTGCACGAGACAATAATTTTAACTATGGAACAACATTTCTTAGGCAATATGTTAATCTCTTCTGCTTTTATTTTTATGATATACATAAAATAGAAAAATGTTTTTCAAACAAAGATTTGGATGTAATCCATTTGGAGTTGGCATAGTGGTTAGTTTGGGATCTTGGAGTTTGCTCCTCTCGAATTCGATTTTTTCTGGTGTCAATTTTTGTAGGCAAGTTCATGCAAAGTTTTACGTTGGCTTTAAATGGAGCTCCGCAAGTGAACTGTGGGATAGGTCCTTTCGAATTAGTTGGTTCTTGAATCGAATATCAAGTTTTTTATATTAAAAAAAAAAAAAAACAACGATTTGGATGTAGACATCGTTTATTTATGCAGTTTTCAAGTTTTAAATAGTTTTTCTCTTGTTTGAGTATGTGTGTGTTCTCCGAACTCAGGACTTATGTCCACAATTGTAAATGGTATTGAGACGTGGAGTCAGAAATCGTGTGCCTAAATAATAATAAAATATAAAATATTGATTATGAAATATTATGAATTAAAACGTGATTATTTTTCTAACAAAAAAAGTAATTATTTTTTTCAATGAAGGTTGGCTTAGGAGTTGACTTAAAAGTTAAAACGTAATTATTTTTCTAAAGAAAAAAGTAATTATTTTTTTAATGAAGGTTGGTTTAGGAGTTGACGTAAGGTTGTGGATTCAATTTTTGTTGTCGATGTGATGATCTTTTTTATGAATTTGATGTTTGTGAGCTTCTAAAGTTCATATCATTTAAACTTTGATTCAATAATAAGTAAATTTGTCCTCTTAAGCTTAGTTTTGTTGATATGGTCATTGTATTATATATGTATGAGTTGAAGTTAACCCCGAACACTCCACTCATTCATCTAAGATCTAATTATTTACTTGAGATGAATTTCTAGTCACTAGACTACTTAACCAAAAAATAATAATTAAAAAAAGTCATTTTTGTTTTAAAATGATTTGCAATTTTATAAGAAAATATATATACGAGTCTCTCAACTCTCAAGTGTTCATTTATACACCCTCTTTTGTCTTTTCTTGGTTTTCATTCCTAACACTCTTGTGTATGGGCTGTCTCCTTTCTCTTTGGGCCTGTACCACCCAACCACCCCTTTCTTTGATCCAACGGTGCAAGTTTTGATCTTTCCTCTAAAATCAATCTCAACCATCCCTCCCTCAAATCTTAAACCCTTACCCTCCACTCCTCTCCCTTTATTTAGATGCAGCCATCAGCCTTCATCTCTCCCATTTCAATTTTCATTTCTCTTTTGATCTTCCAACTGAGGGAATATATCATCTCAGCTGATTCTGTGTATTTCGGTTTGTTGTCCATCTCAAAATGTGAGATTGTAACCGATGACACTCAATCAGTTGAGATCATCTATTCCTCTACACAAAATCTATATAATTATGCCTTATTTTTTTGACGGACTAAAATGTAAGATATGAATGAAATTTATCTTTAATGTGTTTGTGATTTCTATCGCATGTTCTAGTTTATGATTTTTCATAGGTTATTTGTAAATTGAAATGTTATTAGAAAAGAAATTACAATAACTTCATTAAAACCTTAATCCTAAATTCCTTTTGAATAAATTTCAAATATATCCTAAATGAGGTTGAATTCAAAACTTAAAAGAATTGCGGGTATTATTTATTTATAATTTTAATTATTATTTTAATTTGATATTTAGCATTTTAAACATAAAATCCCTATATATTAAACTCTCTTTTCTTTCTATTCTTTCTCCATGAATTTGGAAATTGTCTGGGAAAGAGGTTGTTTATACGGGATTTTTTAATTAAAAATCCTAAATTGTAAATTTTAAATAATATTTAAATGATAAATAACTATATAATAAACAAACAAGTGCATTTATTAAATTATTAATTTCACTTTTCCTTTTCCTGTTCCACCTTACATTTCAATCATATGTATTGTAATGTTTTTGATTCAAGTATGTATTTTGAATTTAAAACTTGATTTTTGTAACTTTTAATTAATAATTTAAAATCAATACAAGACTTTGCTTTGTAGTTTATTGTTCTATAGATGAGTTTACTATTTTGAAACACTTCAACATCAAAGTGCACCCTCCTAATGCTCCTTTGATTAAGGAAGTTATCTTGTCACCCCCTATTCACACTTGGATTAAATGTAACACAGATCGGGCATCAGTGGCTAATCAACTTCAATCTTCATGTGGGGGAATATTTAGAAACTCCAATGCTGCTTGTCTAGGTTGTTTTGCTAGTAACTTAGAGCCTGGTTCAGCTATTTTAGCAGAATTTTTTGCAGCAATGATTGCCATAGAAGGTTCTTCTGTCAAAGGTTGGAGGAACTTTTGGTTAGAAACAAACTCCAGAACTGTCATGCTTGCTTTCTCTTCCTCTTTTTTGGTTCCTTGGAGCATAAGGAACAGATGGTCTAATTGCTTATTCAAAACTAGACAAATGAATTTCATAGTGAGCCACATCTACAGAGAAGGTAATACATGTGCGGATCTGCTTGCCAATATTGGTCTAACTACTTCTAAGAACTTGTGGTGGGATGAATGTCCTTCTGAAATTAGAGGAGATCTTATTAGAAACGAGTTAGGTCTTCCTAACTACAAATTTGTAAATCTCTGAGGTTGGCTTTGGTATAGTCCTCCAACCTTTTTTTGTTGTTTCTCTTTTTCGTTTAATATAATCTTTTGGTGGTGCATTGCATCACTAGTTTAAAAAAAAATGGTAATGTACCATGTGTGTCTACTATTTTTGTTTACATATCATTAACTAGGGCCGGCCCAAGGGGATACCATTAAATTAAGGGTTTTAGACTCTCACGTTTTTAAGTCTCGTATTAGCCTTTATATTTTTGTCTTTGAAAATATCTGTTTACGTTAAATTTTGTAACATGTTTACCGGAAATTTAAATTGTATGTAAATAAGGAGTCATTAAGATCTTTAACAATCAATAAATAATGTCCATATTAAATATTATTTTAAGGGTCATGCTAACTTGTGCCCTTAGGGCACAAGTTAAGGAGCTTAAAAAGGAAATTAAAAATAATTTTTTTATTGAAAGTATAACTTTTACAACTTTTAAAACATTAAATGTACAAGTTCCAAGAAAACTTTTCTATATTTGCCTTCTTAACTTATGTCTTAAGAACACAAGTTAACATTCCCCTTATTTTAAACACACATGACGCTCGAGTGCGCGCGCACGCACACACGCACACATTAAAATTAAAAAGTCACGCACTAAGGGAGTTGATTATAGCGAAAGAGAATATACTCTTAGAATGTGACAAACCAAAGTTTGATTTTTAGCTGACAAAATACTCATATTTAATTAGATATAGAATTATTTTTGATTGAGGAAACTAATTGAATATAGAGATACAATATTTTATTATATTGTATGATATAGATACAATATTTTTTTTGTTTTAACAAAAGTATATAGATACAATAATAAAAAGTAAAATAAACTAAAAAAAACCATAAGACTCCTTCATTTCTTCTCTTCCTAGCCTATCAGATCACACTTACGATGACGGCATTGACCCCAATGAAGACAGTGACTACCTTCGTCCATCCGCTTCCATCCCCAGTTTCTCCTGACGTGTTCGATAAAGATTGTGCCAAGGCCGTCAGAGCAGGAGGCGAGGGAGAATATGTTGTTATCCCCTCTATGTCGGTAAGCCCCCCATTTGAAGACGGTGACTACCATCAACCCATGCGTCCATCGGCTTTCATCCTCAGTTGCTCCTGATGTGTTCGGTAAAGGTTGTGCCAAGGCCATCGGAGCAGAAGGCGGGGGAGAATATGTCGTTATGCCCTCTATATCGGCATAAACCCTCAAGTTGTGGGGTTCTTGTAATTTTATCTAAGGTAACCTAGACTCGTCCCCCATAAACCCTCTATTAAGTGTGTGTGTTTTATATGCTTTTCAAATATTTGTCTCATATTCTTTTATGTATTAATGGCAAACATTTTGCTCATTCTTTTATGTATTAATATTAAATATTTGTCAAGTTTTTTTTTTGTGGCAACTACATCTATCCCATTTTTTAATGTATAAGTGATAATTTTTTGTCCCATATTTTTTATATTTATTAGTTCAAATATTTATTATATGTTTTGTTTATGTATTAGTAATAAAAAAAAATTGTGTTTTTTTATATTTATCAAATTTTGGTAAATTATGTTATTCATTCATTTGACCCATCCGTTGCATCTTTCGAAGAATCTCATCCAATTTGAAAATTTAGGTGTTTTTGTAAAAATGTTCAATCTTCTCTTCAAATGATTTGATTATCTTATGTTTGGATTATCGGTAAAAAAAGAAATTGGTATATTTTTTAGCATAAGGAGGCTTTGATGCACCACATAATAGACAAAGTGAAGATAATATCATTTTGGTGGATGAAATCAAAGAACGAAAACTTAACTTTTAATCTTTATAATTGGTTGCTTAGTCCTATTATGTATTTGAGTTTTTGTTTTGTTGTGGTTTTGTAATTGATTGTAATTATATCCTTGCTCACCTTGTGGAGGTTAGGATTATTTCTTGGGTTTAATATGATGATTTTCATATTTTATTTTTGTACATATGATAATAGTTATTAATTGAAGTCAATAGTTGGCCCCGCTAACACATTGGGTTACATATAACTTACTAATTCAAATTTTATTGTCAAATTGTAAAATAAAATTAAATAGAATCATATGAAGAGATCACGTACCCAATAGGACAATATATAAAATTCAAATAACAATTTGTGATATATTGACCAAAGAAAAATCACAATGTAGACCTCCTATATAAATATGTAACAAATTCATAGATAGAACCACAAATACATAATCATAAGCCTCTCCTAAAATTATATAAGATTCTCATTACCTCAACCATGGCTAAAATTATTATTCCAATTATCAAAGCTTGTTTTATAATAATCTTATGCTTTGTTGGGATAGTTTCAGCTCAACTGTCCACTGATTTTTACTCAACAACGTGTCCTGATGTTCTTACAACCATTAAGAGAGAAATAGATTCTGCTGTGGGTAATGAGGCTCGTATGGGGGCATCAATACTTCGTCTTCATTTCCATGATTGTTTTGTTCAAGCAAGTCTACTTTCACTTCTTAATTCTTCTATCTTTTCATTTTTTTTCATCAAAACTTCACCTATTATATATTAATTGCATTAGCTGAAGATAAAAGTACACATACTCAAGCATGCTTTTGTCACTTTTTTTTGGTCAAGCTTTTATCACATATTTTAGATTTATGCCAATATTTATACATATAATCTATATAGTATAAACTTTCAATTCAACCATAGATTTTATTGAGCGGTGTAACATTACTCAATTGTTATACCGATGTAATTTGATCGTCTTCATAAAGGAGTATTCAAATTACACTCAAAGAGTTATGCTAGTAGACTAATAGTTACAAGAATTCAATAACATCTTGGTGGATTAAACCCAACTATCAACATTTTTCCCTATCATTACAACTTAATTAATGAAATTTGTTAATTAAAAATTAAACAACAGCAGGCAAGTCAGTGTGGCAAGAGAAAAACATTAAGATTACACCCTTTACACACGATTTTTTAATTGCTATTTTTTTTTTCTGTTGCTCATTTAAAGTTGTAAAATTATATTTTCTAATGTCGCAGAATATAAGTTAAAGAAAAAAAAATCTAAATATTAGTTTCTTTTTATATTATTAGATTTTGTTAACAAAAAATGCTCTCTTTTTTAGAATCATTGCTTAACCAAAATTTGTTTATATATGACTTGCTACTCTAGTTAATTTATTAAATGAGATTGCTTATTTATCTTGTAAGGGCATGGCAATCATGCGTATATTTCTTTATTTTAGTTTTCTTATAGAAGAACATTTCTTTCCTTTATTTTTGTGGGGGGAAGAACATTTCTTTCCTTAAATAAACAAATAACATCTTCTAATTCATTATTATAATTTTGTATTTTCTTAGAAGAACATTTCTTTACTTGAATTAAAAAAAGAACATTTCTTGATTAACAAGCAACAAAATGTCAACTACTGATATTATATTATTTTTTTTCTCAACAAAATCAGTTTGGTCATAAATCTTGTGTTATGAATATAGGGATGTGATGCATCAGTACTGTTAGACGATACATCAAGTTTCACAGGTGAAAAAACAGCAGGTGCAAATGCTAATTCCTTAAGGGGTTTTGATGTAATTGACACCATAAAGACTGAACTGGAGAGTTTGTGCCCTAATGTTGTGTCATGCGCTGATATCCTCTCTGTAGCTGCAAGGGACTCTGTCGTCGCAGTAAGTAATGTTTGTTTTCACGATGAGTTTGTCAGAATCATAGTATTCATCGTGATTTTTCAAAATGATACAAAATGTAACTTCACAGCGCTCACCGTGACTATGACAAACTACTATGATACAAATCATGCACCAAGTATTTTTCAATTAATTAATTTGGATTAGTACTAATTAATGTTGAAAATAATAATAAAAATTTCAGCTGGGTGGACCTAGTTGGACAGTGCAATTGGGCAGAAGGGATTCAATCACAGCAAGTTTAAGTTTAGCAAACTCAGATTTACCTGGTCCTGGTTCTGATCTAAGTGGTCTTATAACTTCTTTTGATAACAAAGGTTTCACACCCAAAGAAATGGTTGCTTTATCAGGTAACTATAGTTAGTACATTTTTATTCACTAAACATCATTTTATATAGTATTATTACTTTATTATAAACTTATCCTCCCGAAGTCAATTTTTGTGGACTAATCCATCCAGAGTTTTGCTCTGACTTTAAATGAGTCTCCGCTAATGAACTATGAGATTGATTCTCTCAGATTAGTCGGTCCTATAGCTCGATACCGAGTTTTATAAAGTTATTATTACTTTTACCATACACATTGACTCATACTTGCAAAAAAATATTTTAGGATCCCACACAATTGGTCAAGCAAGTTGTAGATTCTTCAGAACCAGGATTTACAACGACAACAACATAGATTCTACATTTGCAACATCATTACAAGCAAATTGTCCTACCACAGGTGGTGATGACAATTTGTCACCACTTGACACCACCACTCCAAACACATTTGACAATTCTTATTTCCAAAACTTGCAAAGCCAAAAGGGTCTCTTTTCTTCTGATCAAGCACTTTTCAATGGAGGATCCACAGACTCTGATGTTGATGAATATAGTAGTGACTCTTCAAGTTTTGCAACTGATTTTGCTAATGCAATGGTTAAAATGGGGAACCTTAATCCAATTACTGGGTCTAATGGTCAGATTAGGACCAACTGCAGGGTAATCAATTGAGTTTTGGGGCCTATTGGGAACATAATGCAAGTTAATTATGGGTATTCTTCATTTTTAAGGTGTGCAATTGTGTATTATTATTATTGTGGCAAAGTCAAAGTTTCCATAAATGTAATGTGTGTTTGAATTTTATATGGATTTATGTCAATGTTTGCAACTGTTTAATTATGATCTTGTTTGCAACTGGCAGAGTCAATGTTTGTATATGATATAGTTTCTCAAATCTCAGTAATTATAAATTAAAAAAATGTGGTTAATTAGTCGGTTGAGTAGATGATTAATTAATGCTCAAAATTATGGTAATATGATTACTTCAACTAAATAATTAATCATAATAATTTCATAATTTTGAAAGTGATCAAAATTAAACATATTCTCAACTGAACTAACCATATGATTGCATTTTGCATGTGTTAATGTCTTAGATGTAAGAAAAATTGGATGTCCATCAAACCTTTTTGTTTATTTTGTATTAGTGTCATGCTTTACCTTCTTTGACACTTGAGCTTCGAAATAAAATTATTTCTCTCTAATTATTTATTTGGCTCAAAGTTGATTTGGAGTCGACAATAGACTTGTTTGAATAAGACATATCATTATATAAAATGAGATATCATTCTACTCTCTAGCCATTCACACTTGCATCAAAGAAACTTTATCATGTGTTTGTCCATCCTCTTATATAAAATGAGATATCATTCTACTCTCTTACATTAGCCAAGCTCTAAAAACTAATAGATAACACCTTCATGTACAATACAATTTGAAATAGCAATGATGAAATTGATTAACTTGTTACGTTCCCAACTACTACCATGTTTAGGTTACAGTGGTATGATTAACCACCTAGGTCAAAATGTTACTCAAAAAGATATTATTGTGTGATAGGAATAGAAACGAAGCTTAGACAGGATATTAAATATATGCCGAACAAATGTAGCATGATCCGACCTTAGCTCAGTTGGTAGAGCGGAGGACTGTAGTTGGTAAACAGACATCCTTAGGTCACTGGTTCGAATCCGGTAGGTCGGATTTTCTTTTTCTTTTTGTACAAAAACATTTTTATTTTAATTATGTCTAATAAAATTATATAATTTCATTGTCTCTTTTGCTCAAAAAAAATATTAAATAAATAACCCACGTCTCTGGACCGATTCAATCTAATACTTTTTCTTCAACAAAAAAAAAATCTTGTATTATTTATATTTTGTAATATTAATATATTATAGTTTAAACAAGATTTTGGTTTAAATTATTTGTTCCTTTTGTCAAAATAAAACAAAGAAGCACATGTGCGTCGACCAATTTAATTGGGAACAGTCTAAAACTTTTCTTCAACATTTTCGTTTTTTTTGTCGATTGAGGATCTGGAATTTTATTTTGCGAAAAACAAATCTTATATTTTAGTACTTTGTAATGTGATAAGAGTGTAGAAAATTCAACTAGCTGGACCAATTCAAAAATAATCAGTCTACATCATCTGGCTGGAATTTGCAAGGTTAGAACCATTTCAACCAATTTATGCTTCACAAAAATATAAAAGGCACCTATCAAAAATATTATCAGGATGTATCTTCCAATGATACAAATCTATTGAAACGTATCTTTCAATCAACTCTTTTTTACTCAAAATCTATCGAAACTATCTTTTGATCAAAAAAATTAAGAATTGAGCAATCTAAGAGGACCATAGAGCAATTTTCAATTATTATAAGTCAACTTTTTAGAGACAATTTAACCAATAACTACCTATTAAGGCTTCAACTCTTTTAAATGTAATGAGGGAGAAACTTTCATTACCTTCCAATATGACTTTAAATATACACGAATTAAATACAAATTTTGAGCTGGGTAAAAATAAACTTTCAAACAAATTATGTCATTAAAAAATACATATGTATGTGGTTTAAAAGAATAAAAAAAAAAGAGGGTGAAAATACAAACCCCCCAACATTGTGTTGCACAAGTGGTATGTATATATGCTTGAGTTCATTAACCATTTGGTCTAAAGTTCATCACGTATGAAGAAAACAAATTGTTGAAAGATGCCAACTCCTTAAGTAGATTTTAGTTACCTGAAAGGATTAATCTTTACAGTTGGTCTAAAGTTCGATCTATGACCAACACGTACGAAGAAAACAAATTGTTGAAAGATGTTGACCCCTTAAGTAGATGTTAGTTATCCGAAAGGATTAATCTTACGGCTGCGCACATATGATACATTTGGTTTCAGTCCAAAACATTACACTTGCCTTATACTTTTTTTTAAAAATATTACACTTGCCTTATACTATTGAATAGATTTGTATATATACAATAATTGTTTTCATATTCATAAACCTAATACACTAATATAGCTCTAAAAGTCAGATAGAGAACAACTTATTTTATAATATGAAACACTTCAATTCATAGGCATATAACTTCTAAATAAAGGTGAAAATGATCCATTGGCTTATAACTTCTAAATAAAGGTGAAAATGGCAGTACCTGACACTTGACACTGATATCTCAATGTGCATGACCAATTCAAGGTGAGAACTTTCAATGTGCCATTTAAAATACAAATTTTAGATGTCTATAAAAAAATCATTAACTTATTTCAACACCTTTTTGGGTTTTTTTAGCAACATGAGGGTGACCAAAATTGTTTTCTTAATTCATTAACGTTGTTAAGCAGGGCTGGGCCAAATCAGAGACCCACTTAGTGCACCTTGTAAACATGGTAATAATAAATAAATAAAAAATGCATAAACATGAGAATATTTCTTTAATGAAAGCAGATCATGTTAGAATAAGCTTATTTCTCATTAAGATGTCATAATTGAAGATAGTGACAAGGGAGGGAATGTGAACTTCCATTCTCCAAAGAACAATTTCATATCAAAAAGGGGGACACCTCCCTTAACCTGCCTCAGAAAGCCATGCACCAACGTGCATGTAATCCTATCAATGCTAAACATTAAGTGAACATCAATCTTCCTTCATAAACAAGAAAGGAAGATGCAATGCATTCGGTGTTCTAAACCCCCTCAACCCCCAAAAAAATGGAATTGGCCTTGAGAAAAGTTGAGTTTATAAAGTCCCTCTTACCCTGTCACTACCATCTTTCTAATCAAATGACCATAATGAATGTACATCTGATGTTGGATATTGTGGACTGCCATTATGGGGCCTTGCAGCAGATGAATTCCCTATGCTTTCCACAGAACCATGTAAATTCCATTCATTTCTGTAAAGTAAAAAACAGATAAACAAGATGTTAAACAAAGAATGAGAACATGAGTTTAAACCGTCTTTATGAACACTAAAATGGATATCAACACACCCAAGACGATGTCCGTACAGGAATAAAGTTAAAAGAATACAGTAGTTTTACACAAAAAAGCTAGAAGACCTTGCAAGTTGCAACACATGTGTTGACTTCCATTTAGATTTTTCATGTTTATCTGGTTCAACCAGTCAGCAGTTTATGACTACTTTTGCTGATGGTGTTTATCTACAAAGCTATATTTAGGAAGGATAATAAAACTGACCACAACAAGGATTTATTAATTATGTAGTTATATACCAGATCATGACTCAATCAATGGCAAAACAGAAGATCAAAAATATTGTCCCACCCCAGATGCAGTATATACCTAATCACTTCATTTCATAATTAAATCAGTGTATGATCATAGAGTACACAGTCATTTAATTTTGCAATTAAATCCAATATTACTAAATGGAACAGCGTAAAGGTCAGTAGC
>Ga0315914_1008309_pt1 | contig 13925 bp, 11 predicted proteins | sample MpolenodulesMG_FD_203920 | JGI IMG/M metagenome (GOLD analysis project Ga0315914, IMG submission 203920) | Medicago polymorpha root nodule microbial communities from Los Angeles, California, United States - elongated nodules | ecosystem: Host-associated > Plants > Roots > Nodule | place: USA...
TGTGCTTGAGTAATTTGAAGTCTCATGCTAGTTGTAGCATTGAGCAGTTGTAATTTGATATTACATTTTAGTGAACTCTCCTTGGAAGTGCAAGGGGGACAGGACTACTTCCGGTTTGTGGAAGGAACATGTATAATTGCTTTGTGTCTCTCTCATCTCTCTCTCTCTCTCTCTCTCTCTCTCTCTCTCTCTCTCTCTCTCTCTCTCTCTGTTTTATCCGCTGCATTTAGATTATGATTATCACTTCAGAAGATGAACTCTATCTGCTTCTGAACAGTGACTTCAGTAGGAGAAAACAAAGAAAAAGTAAACACAATTCAACCCCCCCTTCTTGTGTTTTTCTCACCTTCATCCTATTTCAACCATATTTGAAACCTCAGAAAAGGATGCATCAACATTACACTTAAAACGACCTGAAGTCAGCTTCACCCATTTGGAAATACGCTCTGGTGTAGGTGGGTAGATGAAGCTCCCCGGATGAGTTTTGCTGATTTCCAGTCTTGTAACAATGCCTTCGCACGATCAAAAACAAAAGCCTGCGCGTCAGTCACTTCGTTCCATATTTTGTTATTATGTTGCTTCCAAATACTCCATAAAATACAACAAAATAAGGCTGCATCGTCACTTGCTAACACCTGAAGGGAACTAAAAATAACACCTCTTGCATCTTGATTTTGAATGAAGAAAGCACTTACAGAAGGAAACGCATCCCATCTGTTCCAAATATGTATACTGCTAGAACACTGAAACAACAAGCGCAAGCTATCCTCTTCACTCAACCTGCATAAGGCGCAGTTAGCTGTGCAATTAACACCTTTATCACGAAGTCTACGTCGCGTGGGAAGGCAATTTCTGCAGATGCGCCAAACTAGATTTTTTATTTTCGGTGGCATTTTGAGCTTCCATACTAAATCCCATGCGCCTTGCACTTTAAAGTGTGAAGTGTCCAACAACTCGTTCATGCATAATCGATAAGCACTCCGAACCGAATAGTCACCGTTGTTTTCCTTTTTTCAAATCAATCGATCCTCACGTACTGAAGGATACAAAGGTGTGTTGACAATGTGCTCCACTACCTGCTGATTGAAAACTGAATGCAGAAAAGGCAAATTCCAAGATTTCTGATTTGACATTAAACAATCTGAAACACGTAGATTGGCTAGAGTGGACGCCACATCCTCAAGAGGGTAGAGAGTAACATTATCCTTCATCCAATAGTTATTCCAAACCGGAATAGATGTGCCATCACCAATTTTCCATCTGCTTCCAGCTTTGAGAATGAATTTAGAATTACATAAACTCCTCCAAACAAAGCTTGGTTTATGCCCTATGCTTGCTTCTAGAAAATTACATCGCGGAAAATATCTTACTTTATAAATTTTTACGATAAGAATGTCAGGATTTGTCAAAATCCTCCAACCTTGTTTTCCTAGCATTGCAAGATTAAATGTTCCTAGACTTTAAAAACTCATACCTCCATCATTTTTATGCATTGCTAATCTATCCCAAGACATCCAGTGTATTCCTTGCTTATTTGAACCAGAGTGACCCCACCAAAAAGAATTCACCATCTTTTCAATTTCATCACATAAAGACGACGAGAGTGTGAATAAACTCATAAAATAGGTTGGGATGGATTGCATAACAGATTTGATCAAAACCTCTCTTCCTACCTTAGATAGACACTTACTACTCCATGAGTTTATTTTCTTCCAAATTCGATCTTTTTTTTGCTAGGCAGGGAGAATGACAGACATCAGGAGACAACACCGACATCCCAACTAGGTTGGCACCTCGAGAAACCTTCGTCCTCTTCCTGCCAAACTCTAAAAATTTATTAAAAAAAGGGAAAAATATATACAAGGAGAGGGGGGACTAGGCCAAAACCCTCAAAGAAAAAACAAAGGGAAAAAGCTAATCAAACGACTACGGAAATCCATAGTTGGGAAAGCCAATTATCGATAGAAATCCGTATGCAACTCCACTCGAAGCGTGTCCAACAAAACATAACCTTGAACTCGGACATTCCAATATAACAGGTTCATTGGGCGGTTGGAGGAGGCCCACCCCTTGCACGGGTTGTATAATGCGGCTTTCCGAGGACCTTTTTTTTCCTAGCTTGCTGCTGCTTTTTTGTGAGTACTTGCGTGAATCCTTCTTCAGCAGTCCGTTGGTTGTATTCCCAGATTCTAGCCCATAATTCCAAACCACTCTGTATGTTTTTGCTAGTGTGTGTCTGCGCAATTGGAACCTGAGATGTTTGTGATTGATCCTTCAAAATTTGAACCTCTGCGTCCTCATTGGAATTAACTTCTGCGTGTTGTAAATTAATACTCTGGTGCGCTTCTGATTGGATTTGAAGAGGTGTTGGTGGTGTGTTATGCTCCATATATGAGGACTGAAAATCAGCACCAGTACCTTGCATGTCATCTTGCACAACAAAAGTCGGTTGTGAAACATCCGCAAGGGGAATCTCGTGAACCTGAGATGCCAAATGCCTATACTCCACTTCATGGGATTTCACGTCTACGTGCACTTCATCAAAGATCTTTTCCAGAACATGAATTGATGTACTAGGCAGCCGGTCATGGGGAGTTTTATCAACATCATTTTGGAACTCAATACTGAAAGTTGCTACAGTAACATTCTTGTCAATAGGCTGGAAAGCAGCCAATTGTGCAGTGTCCTCAATTGTTTCCTTGTGCTGACTTGGAGCAACTGTGGCGCCTACCAAATCTTCCATATCATCATGTTGAGAATCTGCCAAACATGAGGGTTCTACGCGTGAAACATCTTGCTGAACGGGAACAACAGTAGCATCATGTTGAGTGGACGCCACTGTTGCAAAGGCCTTGGAGGAACCAATTCCCTCTGGATTATCCTTAGGTTTCCATCCTTGCTTTGGTTTTTGTGAGTGTACCGGCTGCTTCCCCTTATCAATTAGTTGCTCATGAGTATCCGCTCTTCGGGGGTGTAACCAACGACAAGATGTAATATCGTGACCGATACTTTTACAGTGAGTGCAAAAGTCGGGGAGACCCTCATATTCAACAGCTACGGGGAAAGCATAACCCTCCCGCTCAACCATCACCTCATAAAAAATAGTCTTTGAAAGATCCATATCAACAAGTATCCGTGCATAGTGGCCATACAATATATTCCTTGTTACGTTGTCAATCAATAACGGTGTCCCAACTGCTCCTGCGATTTCGTACAGTGTCCTCTCCATCCAATACTCTTGTGGTAATTCCCACAGCCGAATCCAAACTTGTGTGTGAGTTTGTCGTTGTGTATGGAGATTAAAGTCCTTAGTCCATTCAAACAACCTAAGCAATCCCGACTTCAAGCTTACAGTACCGGCTGCCCAAACGGTACGTATGTCTTCTTGTGAAGCAAAGAAAAATTCCTAATATCCTCGGCCAAGGGAAAGCATATGCCATGGCCCTTTGACTTTCCATATCTTCTGTAACTTGGCAGTGATGTCTTTGGTCGCATAGGGCTTGTCTCCTTTGTTAAGAACCAGTCGACCACGATGATTTATTTTGCAGAAGTCTAACCCTCGAGAATAAGTAGTATTGGATATTCTAATTGACAGTGTTTCGCCACGAATAGCAGGCACATGAAGAGGTTCAGATGGTACCTGTGTGCCACGAAGAGCCTGTGCATATGAGGGTTTTGGGAGTGTAGCCTGCGCAGGTGTAGATGTAGAGTGCGGAGCAGAAAGAGTAGTTTGTGTCATAGCTGGGACAATCGCAACAGCAGGATGGTGACCTGATGTCGTGATCACTGCAGGAGTGGCAAAGGGTTGGAGCTTTGCCTGCCAATCAAACATGGTGAGGCGAGCAGTACCACACTCTAGAGCAAAATCGAGCCAAAAGAAAAAGCGAGTGCAATTGAAACAATTGGGCAATCGAACCAACAGAGGAGGATGAATTGGAACCACACACGTGAGTTAATGGTATTCCAAGAGGGTTCAAAAGCAACACGTAATTGCATAAAACCCAAAAATGCTTTCAACTTTGCAATTCCACCAATGATTCACGTAAACCAAAAAAAGTAGAAAAACAATTAATGCAATCGGTGATAATTAACAAGAGATATGTCACCAATATGAGAGAGCAGCTTATGGATTTGCATCTTAGCTATCGGCGCCGATGAAACCCTAGCTTCCTTTTCTTTGACATGGTTTCGTGTATTATTAAAACTGATCATAAAAGGAAGGCCTAAATATTTACCTGTGCCTAAAACTGCCTGTACTCCAAGAATATTGGCAATGTTATTATGGTCAGCTGTTATTATGATAAGTTTAGTTTGTTATAATATGAAAGTGAAAAATATCTATTATCTACACCTATGATTTTAATCAAAACAAATAAATTTGATCAAAATTTTATAAAATTACTTTTCACAATATATTTATACTATACTAGCGAAAAGATGGGCACTCACGTGTCCGTCTTTCCATTTTTTTTATTGCGCTAATGCTTGAAAATTATGAAATGTGATTTTTTTTTATGCAATTTTGATTTTGATGAAAACTAAAAATAAATATTTGTTGCTTTCAAACTATAACAAATCAAACTAACTATGATTAGTATTTTTTTTTTGTGGTGGCCGGGGATCGAACCCTAGACCTTGCATATTTTTTTTAATATTTGAATTTATTCTTATATATTTGTTACATGTGTTATTTGTATTGAAAATTAAGGGTATTTTCAGACAGAGAAAAAGCCAACGCAAAAGAGCTGAAAAAAGTTATTTACTTTATATATAACATAGATATAAATAAAATAGGGGTCTTGGGAAGATTTTGAACTGAATTTTTTGTTATTCCAATAATACCCTTAAACAAACTTTTTCTATAATAATTTTATTTTGATGTTGTTGTTATTAAAAAGATAAGAATTTTTGTTATATTATTGTTGTCATTGAAAAAGATAAATATGGTTTGTTGAATTTGCTACATTTGAAAGTCACAAATATTTTTACTTATAGTTTTAATCTATTAAAAAAAAAATATAAAACATCGTTTGTAATTTACACGCAAAATTTCTATAAAATAATCTACATGCGTTAACGCAATAAAAAGAGCGGAAAGACGAGCACATTATTGCCCGTCTTTTGGCCACAGACACTGAGTGCTCATCCTTTTTTTGGTGGTGTCCGGGGTTTGAACCCCAAAGCTTGCCTATACTATACATTGTCCTTAACAACTGAGTTAAACTTACGAGGACACAGAGTGCATCTAAACGTTAGTTAGTATCGATAATAACAATTTACTTAATTAACATGATAATAAAATGTCACGATATTATTAAATTTCTTACTTAATTAAAAAGTGGAGTAAGGAGAAAAAAGGAAATATTTACTGAATATTAGTGTTAAAAAGATAAATATCTTTTATATCCATATTTGTCTAACAATTTTTTTCATTAAACTTTAAATCGAAATTATATTTGAAAAAAGATAAATATTTTGTTTAAGAAAAAAAAGATAAATATATATTTTTTTAAAGAAAAAGATAAATATATTATTTACCAAAAAATAAAAGATAAATATTATAATGAAGTTAAAAAGTGAGGGAGGTAGTATAAAAGCAACGAATTAACTGGATTACACAAATCACATATCGATTACTTCACTCGCTTATCGATAAACTTTCTTTCTTCCTTCTTTCCCTTCCTCTTTACTGTACTCTGATGAACTGAACCCTTCATCAATCTCATCAAATAGGTACCCTTTTCTTCTTCTTTCCATCAATTCTTCACTACCCAGATTCTTTTTACTCTTTTTTACTACCTTTGAATTGGGTCAACACAAAGTTGAATTTCAAACGACTTCAATTGAGATCTTATTCAACAATATTGAAAGTTGAAAACTCATTAGTTGGTTAGGTAGATATGTTCTTTTTGACCTATGGATACAGATTCATCAACTATTTCTGTACTCTATTAGTTCAAATTGCATATAACCTCTGAGACCCTTTATCTTTTTTAGTGTATCTGTCTAAGTCTCAAAGACGTAGACACAATTGGTCGAACTCTGTGATCTAATTTATATTTTCTGATTGACAGCGATGTCGGAGAAGAGTAGTATGCTTCCTTCTAGGTTTATATTTTATGTGATGCTTATATGTATGTTCCTTTTGGTCTTGTCTTCAATTTTCTTAGTTCAGTTTAGCAGCCATTCTTTCTTACCGAGATCGGTTTTAGAGCTTATTATTGTTAATAACTCGTCGTTTTACTTTACGCCTAGTTTTAAGAAGGAACAAATCATGCTTCCTACTTATCCTTCCGAGGATTTGAAATTTCAAACGTTAAAACCTAGAGAGTCTGATTGGAAAGTTTCCGATTTAAGTGAGAAGGAAATGTCTGTAGGGAAGCAGGTGAATGTGGGATGTGATCCGACTAAGGCTTTATTGAAAGTATTTATGTATGACTTGCCTCCGGAGTTTCACTTTGGGTTATTGGGTTGGAAGGGAAGTGTGAATCAAACATGGCCGGAGGTGGATAACCCTAGTCGTGTGCCACGTTATCCCGGTGGACTAAATTTGCAGCATAGTATTGAATACTGGCTCACGCTTGATCTTCTGTCATCGAACACTAAGAAGCCTGGCCAACCTTGCACAGCAATTAGAGTGCAGAATTCAAGTCAAGCAGATATAATTTTCGTGCCATTTTTCTCGTCTTTGAGTTACAATCGGCATTCCAAGATTAAAGAGGAGGGACAAGTTAGTGTTAACAAAATGTTGCAAGATCGATTGGTAACTTTCTTAAAGGGGCGCAGAGAATGGAAACGCTCGGGAGGGAAGAATCATCTCATTGTAGCACATCATCCTAACAGTTTGTTGGATGCAAGAAGTAAATTGGCTTCTGCTATGCTTGTGCTTGCAGATTTTGGAAGGTATCCTGTTGAGTTAGCAAATATCAAGAAAGATATAATAGCTCCCTATAGACATTTGGTGGCTACGATCCCAAGAGGTGAATCACCTTCATATGAAGAACGTTCCACATTGGTGTATTTCCAGGGGGCAATATACAGGAAAGATGTGAGTTTCCTTGACACTTATTTTATCTGTTTGATGCATCATTACACTATTATGGAAAATTTCTAGTTTTGATTTGTCATAAATTTCTTTCCCTGTTTATGCTGGTAGATTCATCTATGAACTTCATTGGTAATTATTTGTGCTCATTGAAATTGCAAACTCCCTGGTTTCTATTGTATTATGGGCGCGAATGTGATGTCAAGGTGCTTTAGCTTCTTAACTAGGCATCAGGTGGAATATAGATAGAATAAACCAGTAAGTAGCTCACATGACTAGGGGTGTAAACGGTTCGGTCAAAACCGATGAAACAAAAAATCCAAACCGAAAAAGTTTCGACCTTGTTTGGTTCGGTTCAAAGCCGAATAGAACCGTCCTAAACCGATATAGTTTGGTTCGGTTCTTGGTTTTTGATTTTGAGATCCCAAGAACCGACAAACCTAATCGATGCTATCTCAGCCCCTATTTTGCTAATATCATCCCTCCTCACACACACTCTTAAGGTTAGACCCAACAGAAAATACTCCTTAGTTCACTTATTTCCATTCACTTTTTATTTTTTATTTTATTTTTGTTATAGATTTATCACCATTTTTAGAGATTTAAATTTTATATTTAATCAACCAATTGGAAACTCTTAACGACCATAAGGAAAAGCTTGTTATTATTGACATCAACTAGATAAGAAAAACAAAACATATATCGTCGGTGTTTTGCTTTTGTGTTTGTAGACTAATTGAAGACATGATTAGTCATTTTATATATTGTTGTCTTGTGTAGTGTCTGAGCATATTGAAGGCAACTTTCATTACAAAGATTGTTTGTCGCACTTGTTAAAGAGAAATATTAAGCTTTAACAATTTGTTATTTGTTTAAGATATTTTTTTGTGTGGTTATTTCAGTTCCATTCCAACATAAGGTCATAATACCATTGATTTAATAAGATATATTTATGTTCTATTTAGTTCTGAAGTTTAGTCGTGTATATGCTAAAATGGTTTAGTTTCTTTTTTCCCATATTTGAGTTCTTGATGTCACTACAATTAGTTTTTACTAAAATTTCAGATTTAGACCATACCATGTGCATTTTGTTTTTGTGTAGAAATTCAGAGTCATACTAATCTGTTAAACTTGATATTTGTATTTTCAATATATGGATTTTTTTAGTTGTATTCTGAAAGAAAAACCAATCAACCGAACTAAATCAAATCGGACGAAACTGGTTAGTTGGTTTTGGTTCAATTTTTGGAAAACAGTAAAAACCGAACCAACCCGAAGCAGATTTCATCGGTTCGGACATTTTTTAGACTGAAAGCCAATCCAGACCGAACCGTCACACCCCTACACATGACACAACACACCTTGGGCTTGATGGGGGGTGTAATGGAAGAGTTTAATCCCAAGTCCTTGCATTCTCCACCAAATAAGGGTGACAAATGTTTATTTAAAAAAAAAGACGAAGTGCGTGTGTTACTTAATTAAGCATTATGTGCACCTTCCTGGTTTCACTTGTATTATGGGAGCGATGTCAAGGTGCTTTACCTTCTTTACTAGGCATCAGGTGGAATTTAGAATTAACAACTCCTTGTTGTTGCATTATTTTTGGTCTAGATAGTTGACTAATAAACTCATGCAGTATCAAGAAGTAAATAACTCACACTAGTAAACCCATTCGGTATGTGTAGGCTGTGCCAATGCACTCACAAAACACCTTGGACCTGACTGGTGCATAAAGGCAGGCTTTGATCCCAGGTCCTTGTGCTCTCCTCAGTGTCATTTGGTCACAGATTTTATGAGTAAAGAAAACTTGCACACAAAAACATTCTACTCTGTACCTCTTTTAGGAACAATCTCCATGTCATTCTCCTCCCAAATTTTAAATCAGAGGAATCTGGACCTTTCCTGATGTATGTTTAAATGACACATACATCTCTCTATTTTGTAGAAGAATTTGATTTGATGTTCCCTTAAATACACACACTTTCCCTTTATTAATATAGAGGATGTGCCATTCAAATGGAATAAAGGGGAGATGTGTGACATTTTCCCAACAAATAAGGGTGATGAATGTTCATTTAAAAAACAGATGGGGCATTTGTTAGATTGCAGATCAAATATATATAGAACTTTTAAAAGCAATCAAGATATAAATAGCTGTGCAATTGAGCTGATTCTGGTGAATATGCATTGATTGAATATAGTCATTTAGAACACGAACTAGCACAGGGCGGACCGTTATACCTTGTGTATAAAAGCTTTCAACTCTGGTGTTGCAAGTTGATCTTGCATTTGCATGCTCTGCCATTGTCATATACAACTTTAATGACAGGTTTTTATTTGCTGATTTTTTAGTAAGATTTTTCTGAGCCTATCTATTGTTATATATTGAGCACAGGATAATGATTAAGGAACAATTTATTGGAAACTTAAATCCTGCTAATATTGCTGTTTGAAAATTATTCTGTTGACATGATTTCTGCAGTTTCTTTTTATAAATACTATCCTTTAACAATTTTAATGTATTCTAATTGGTTGACTATCATGTTCAAACAATAGGGAGGAGTTATTCGCCAAGAACTGTATTATCTCCTTAAAGATGAGAAAGATGTACATTTTACATTTGGGAGCATAGGAGGAAATGGTGTTAATCAGGCAAGCCAGGGCATGTCCATGTCCAAATTTTGCCTTAACATAGCTGGAGATACTCCGTCTTCCAATCGACTCTTCGATGCCATAGTAAGTCATTGTGTTCCCATGATCATCAGTGACGAAATTGAGCTACCATTTGAAGATGTTTTGGACTACTCAGAGTTTTCCGTATTCGTTCGCGCCTCCGATGCTGTAAAGAAAGGCTACCTGCTGAATCTTCTTCATTCAATCAAGCGCGAGGAATGGACCAAGATGTGGGAAAGATTAAAGGAAATTACAAATCACTTTGAGTATCAATATCCATCCCAGTCTGGGGATGCAGTGAACATGATTTGGCAAGAAGTTGCACGTAAGATATCTTCAATGCAGTTCAATTCACACCGGAAGAACAGATACAATAGATCTCAGCTTCTTGTCAAGAGTAACTGAATTACTGAGATTCATGTTTGGTCACACTCAACATATCAATGGGAGAGAAACAGACCTTGTTTCTGTTATTTGCAATTAGCAAGCTTTGTACCCTCCCTCTTCACTCCCTTTTTTTCTTTACTAGTGTTGCTCATATTGTTAATAAATTTTTTAAGTCAAAACATGCTGCATTATTTGGTATTTGAATTTGGGAAATAAGAAAGGTTTTTTCAAATTAAGGGAAGTTTGCTATTTGAAAGTATGGTTTTACTGTTTACTGAACATTATTTGGCATTCATTGAATGGAAGAAACTTTTTCCTTTCATTTACCATGTCTTAGAATGGTGAAGGAAAATTTAATGTCAATGGAAGAGTTGTGTTACTTTGACACAAAAATTGACATTAAAATTCGACAAAAAACTAGGTTGTTAACATAGTTTAAATACGTGGTTAGGTACAATTCGATAACCATTAGCTGAACACAGCTAATCATGATTTTTAACGCCGTTAGCTACAATTTTTTGGGTGTTCAAGTATAGATGATGTACGATTTGTATTCAAATATACACTTGAAAATTGTAGTTATTGGCATTTAAAATTCTGATTAACCCATTGGTTCAAAACCAAACATTGTTTAACCTCCCTTTGATTCGAATTTGAACATTGTTGAACCCGAAATTGGTGAATCGGAGGTTAGTAACTGTATTATGCATGAAACAGGGTCAAGATGACAAAATAAAGTTGTACACGTTATTTTCATATAGAAAAGAATAAACAGATTTCCACTATATTTTGTATAGCATTCTCCTTTTGTATTTGATAGTTGATAATATGATCAAACAAAATATCCATCAATTGGTCGCACTACCTATAATAATATCTTTACACAATCAGAATGATGGTGATACAAAGATGAGCTTTTAGCTGCAATTCTTCACCTTACATAGATAAACTTAACAAATCTAATAAACTAACCAACCTTGGAAGATAATCTACTAAGAAAGGGTATTGCCATTTGCCAAAGCATTTCAACTTCTATTGTGAATTGGGTTTGACCCTTTTTTGACTGTCCTTTTGTTTGATTGATTAGCATCAAATGTCATTGAAGGTGAAGGTGCCAAATCCATCTTTGATTCCAAACCTTCCATTGCAACACCCTTTAAGACATGAGAAACTTGAACAAAAGGTTGTTTCCTCTTATCCCATCTCAAATCAAGATCTTTTGTTCTCAAACCACATGCAATGTATGGTTGAGAAGCTAACATCACAACACAAACTAAAATAAAGAATCCTCTCAAAACCAAGAAACTCATGTTCTTTTACTATTGAAAATTTGGAGAATTACAAAACTACAAAAACTTCTTATTTTGAAACAAAGAGAAAAATGAAAGTTACTAACCTACTTCTTATTGTTCATGATGATATATGTTCTATGGGATTTGGAAGTTGTAAAGCAAAAAGCATAAGAATTAAGAAGCTTAGAACAATATATGTAGGGAAGTTTTAGATTCACTCCAATCATAAGCATGATATAGAAGCAATCAATATATAAGGCTGTTTTAGAAGACTGACAAGTTTGAATAAAAAGTTAAATGGAACAATATCCTATGGAAGACAAGTATCTTTTCATTCATCAATTTCCCTACATTCCTTTCAATTATCATTTTCTTGCTCTTTTCCACCAAACAAAGACCAACCTTTATCTAGTACTAACACTTTGTTGATATGCCACGTCATCTTACCTTGTTTACATGTCCTTGTACCATACCTTGAAGATTTGCTAGTTCATGAGATAAATTATTCTCTACGTATTGCCTAGTTAAACCAGCAGTCTTCTGCATTGATTTTATTGGAACATTTTGTATCTATAAAACGTTCCATTAAAAATTGAGTTGGCTAAAATCTTATTATGTTTTGTTTGATTTTGATTACATAACGTGGAGACTGAATCCTTTGATGTAGATAAAGGCAGTCTCCTAATTAGTTTCTTCAGCTGGTTGTTTTTGTTTTTTTATCTCACTTGTAGTTTTTTCTGGTACAACCTTGTGTTTGAGAGACTGTTTTTGGTTTTTAATATATTATTTTGTAGGTTTTTAAAAAAAAAATCAACCCTCCAACAGATATTTGGATTTTGTAACAAAAAAAAGCCGTCAATTTAGTTAGGAAATTATATTAAAAATTTATCTCTAAAATATCAATCTCTCAAATTTAGTAACTTAAGTATATAAAGATTAAAAAGTAATCCCTAAAATACATGATATAATTCTGGTATACCTTAGTGGAAATAGTGGAAAAGTTAAAACAAATGATAGGCGTCACCCAAATTGGCTTGGTGTAGCAAACAAAACAAAATAAAAGTACAAGACTGTGATTCATTTAGAATGTTATTGCCAAAGAGACAAGAAAGACATCAAAAGTAGAGAATATTGGAAGAAGGTAGGGAATAGAAACCACTCCTGAAAATACAGACCAACCAATACCAGGCTTTCATGTTTCCAGCACTTTCTTTATCCTAACAATCTTTAGAATTCCAAGCTCTTCAATCTATGCCATAAAAAAACGTAGTCATGGTTCATTGTGCTATATGGAATTCCTTTATGCCTTTTTTTTGTTTGTTTTAATTAATTACTAGATTAAAGAATTGTGTATAGTGATAAAATCCACTAAAATGAATTTCTCTGGTCTTAATTTATTTAGGATTATGCTAACAAGTATTTTAAAGTTATTGTTTGAAAAATTCATATGAAGAAATATCAACAATGATATTTAGACATTTCAAATTGTCAAACACTCATTTAATACCTTATTTTCATCTTTATCTATGTCATTCTATCAAATCATCAACATATCATATTTATCATATCAATGTTCTAATTTTTTCTCTCTCAAGGTGTATGCACCTTTGGGGTGTTCCGGTGCCCATAACAAAAGAAGAATGAACCAACCCAGCTCCTCCAAAAAGATAAGACACAGGAAAGCAGAAGACATACTCAAAAATCCTGCTCAAAAGCACTCAAGAAGGTCCCCCATACAGACAACTACTAACTCCAGCTGAAAAACTAGTTCCACCACCTACTCATAGTGTGAAAAGGTGAACTAGGGTGACTCCCAACAAACAAATACGACAAAGAGAAGTGAAGCTTACGAACAAATTCCTCCACATCTAGTCCCCCACCAGAAAACACAAGGTCATTATGGACTGTCAGATGAACTACACAACAATATGTCGGATAAAAAATAACCACGCCTAGCCTTATCTCATCGAACTAACCCAAGGATCCCCTAAAAAATACAAACCAAATCCCAAGGAAAACCAACAACCTACCTAGCCATCTAAAAATTCTACACTACACCTTAGAGGCAACCTTGCACGTAACAAGAGATGATCCATCAACTCAGTTGAAACCCCACAAAGAGCACAAATCACATGCGTTGGATTAGTAATAACACCCTTCCTAAACATATCGGCTCTAGTCGGGATCCTATCCAGGAGAAGCTACCAAGAGAACACCTGCACTTTTAAAGGGTCCCAACTCTTCCACACCCTTGCAAGCAGATGGGCCAACTCTGACATCCCTCCCCCAAAACAACCACTGAGAGAGTCGTACACAAACCGAACTGAGTACACCCCTTCAGAAGAAAACCTCCATGAGAAAGAGTCGTCCTCAACCAACTGTTGAGGCAAAATCCCTAATAAATTTTAAAGATAACAAACCTTGATGATTAATGAATTAATGGACTTTGATTAATTTGTTGGTATTTAACTTGTGCTCTTGAGTGGTTAATTAAGACAGGAACAAGTTTCAATTCATACCAAGATACA
>Ga0315914_1008310_pt1 | contig 13925 bp, 10 predicted proteins | sample MpolenodulesMG_FD_203920 | JGI IMG/M metagenome (GOLD analysis project Ga0315914, IMG submission 203920) | Medicago polymorpha root nodule microbial communities from Los Angeles, California, United States - elongated nodules | ecosystem: Host-associated > Plants > Roots > Nodule | place: USA...
ATTTCACTGTTTTTGTATCCTTGTCTTTATGTACTAATAGATTGTGTGAAAAAAAATTCACTTTGATTAGGTTGTTTGTATTGCTAATTGGTTACATATTGGCTAATTATAGTGTTTTGACAACTTAATAGATTGAATGATAGAAGAAGAGTTTCTTCAAAGTTACTAGCTATAACTTGATTCTCCTATAAAGTGGAATTCATTGTATGAAAAATGAAATAGTTCTTGATCTGTAGGGACAATACATTACTCCGAATTGAGGTGCAGGAGAATTCTTCTACTGATTTCATAATAGTCTTAGAGCATGTTCTTATTTTTTTTCTTCTGAAAAATGACCTTGACCATGTTTAATTCTTAAATTCTTCTGCTGATTTCATATTAGTCTTAAAGAATCTCTGTCGTGACTTCAATTTAGATGAACATTTAAAATTTTGTTTCAATGATTCTGCATTTGTATAATGTTTTTTGTGACTTCAATTCAGATGATTATATAGCACATAAATGATAATGTTACTGACTTACTGTTGTAGTATTTCAAATTTATCATTTAAGAGTTGAAATTTGGTCAAATTAAGTTTTCATTAAGAAAATAGTTTCTTAAACATTTCAGTATGTATAATCTCGATTAACATATTTCAGTTTTTCAAATAATCTATTTTAGCTAGTAACATATACCAGGAATACATGTTTAGAATTGGATTCATGTCATCCTGGCTGTTGCTAGCATATTCACTCATGAACATTATGAATTCATTTTTACTTTCGAGTTTGTGTTTACATTTTATTTTTGTGTTTAGTTTTCTCACTTCTAGTCTCTAATGAGTGTTTTTGGAATATTAGATCTGCGACCCCAACTCGAAGCACATTGGGGAACAACATTTGATATCACACGAAGCGAAGAAACTAAGCAGGAAAATTATTTGGAAGTTTGGTTAGGGGTTGATGGATGAGACAATCAGTTAATTTACTTTCTGGGAGTTAATTTTCTTAGAAGTTATTTTGTGGGGACCCTGTCATATGATCTTATGTATCAAGTTATGCAAATCATATTAAGGAATTTTGTCCTAACATTACTCCATTCGTTCCAACTTCTACAGCTACAATTAGAGATAATTTATTTGTTTCTCGGATGCATGTTATGTTTTGGACATGGCTTTTGGAGCACTTTACCTAATTACTTTTTAGATCAAAGCACTAATGTGAGATTTGAAAGTTACTTTCAACCTCAAGCTCAACGGACTGTGATTTTGTCCAGAAATGATTAAGTGATGATGTCGTACTATAGTGTGTAGTGTGGACATGAATAAGATAAAATGTGAGGAAATTGTTTCAGTTATCAATAGATATAGGTAACACATTCGGGATGTGCTGAAGTTGAATTTATGGTTGAACTCAGAAATAGCATACATCAGATACCATTAATAAAGGCTTAATTAATGATTTGATCCCTTAACTTATTTGTTGGTTTCATTTTGGTCCCATAAGTTATTAACGTTACAATTTGGTCCCTTAAGTTAGTATCTGTTAGCCAAATAAATCATCACCGTCAGTCTTTTGCCAAAATGTTAAATAGGTACGTGTGAACAGTGACGTGACAACTTGCAATGTATATCCACCTTAGACATTGGCCTACCCGTTTTGACGGTGGAGATTTATTTGGTTGACGGAAGATGACTTAAAGGGACTAAATTGTAACGTTAATAACTTAAGGGGCCAAATCATTACGTTGTTCATTAAGCACCTCAAATTGTAGTTCAACTGATTGGTTCGTAACTCCCAATTGGCCTTTTTTGTGTGTAAATCTCGATTGGGTCGTAACTGTTGATTCACTTTTTTCAAAAATGTGAGCAATTGTGAGGAGGCTATTTAGCAATCATCTATTTATCGGATAATTTCAAATTAATTTCAAAAATAATGTGGCTATTAATTTTTGATGAGATATTTATGCTAAATAGAAAATTAATTATAAAAATAGAATAAAGTTTAAATAAAATTAACATGAGAGTGACTTGCGTACATAAAAAAACAAGAGATAGGATCTGTTGACACTAGGTGTCAATGGATTCGTTGACACCAAATCTCATCTATTAAATTGGTTTAATCTAAAGGCTATTAATTACTCACTTAAAAATGTAGGGTGATATCAAAGTTATTTTACACACTTATTACCTCTTGATTTATTTCCTTATCCGTTCTCTCGCCATATACCATTTATTGTTTTGTTTTATTTTTTGGAAACTTTCTGTCTATGGGTACGATTGAAACAGAACTTCATCGTTCTCAACTCCTCACATATATTGTCCTTTGTTTGAGTCTCTCACCATGTTGTTAATTTGTGGACTAATTCCGAGAGCCATGATTTTATCTCTATCTTTGTCTCTCTTTTCCAATGTTGTTTTTTTTCCCTTTCTTTTTCCCTTCTAATATTAACCTAAGAAATTGGAAATTGAATTGATTTGTGAAGAAGATGAATATTTTATTAAAAAAGAATAGATTAAATGAAATGATTAGAGAACGTGATCAAAATTTGGGGAGAGAAAGGATCTTAATTTGTTTGTAAGTTAGGGGATCTTGATCTGATTTCACTGTATATGGCGATAAAAAGGACCTTGAGAAAACAAAAATGGTACTGCCAAAAAATTAAAAAAACAGTAATGGAATATGGAGAGAGAAAGAATAAGGAAATAAATCAAGAGATTTTTTTGAGGGAAAGGAAATAAATCAAGAGATAATAAGGTGTGTAAAATAACTTTGATATCACCGTACATTTTTAAGTGAGTAATTGATTTACAAAGCCGAACCACCGCAAAAAGGTCACATCTATTACCACCCAAAGTCTCTGCTCTGAAACACAAACACATAAAAACAAACAAAACAGGACAAGTATAAACGATACAAACAGAAGACAACAAACACAACACAACGGAGCAGACAACGGCAATCTGACCCAACGAGATCTCACATAAACTCCCACAACAAAACCGATTGTCATGATGTGTGGTAGGCAGCAATGTAAAAATCCAGTACAAAGATTGTCAGCATAACGAAAGCAGATAAATAAAGAATTAATTGTTTTCCTAAGGAATACTGTTAGTAAAAGAGGTTGGAGCGAAATAAAAAATTTGAGAACTGGCATAAGACATTGACACCCTAACAAGGGTGTGAGCAACAGGGTAGTTTTGATCCAACATAATATTATAGCTTTGATTCAATGACATCAAAAACATGTCCATTGAAATTATCTACAACTGCTTTCCAATCCAATTTGACAAAGACCTGTTGAAAACCTTCATCGTGTAACCAAATTAGAGTTTCCATAAGTCCCGTTGCCTCCTCCTCTTTGTTTTTTTTTTGCTCGATTGACAATAAGCACTTGAAAACTTACACACACATATGGATGTACCAGAGTTTGAACCTCGGTCACGACGTCCACCCTAGCAATATCAACAGTTTTGCCTCCTCCTCATTTGGTGATAAAACAAATTGATTGTGAAATGTTTTGTCTGGAATAAACTCGAATTTGTCATTACGTGCGCGACATTACGCATATATACATACCAACTCGAAAAGCGTTTTGAAGTGGAAACAAATCTGCATCTACATTGCTCTTTAGCACACCCGCGGATAATGTTTTCCAGAATCGTGGTCTGTTACAACTTACAGCACCTGCAGGGTCTCAACCTGCTACAATGCCTGCATAAATTCTGCTACAACATTATGGAAAGGACCTTCTTCTTCGGTTCACATAACAAAGCTAACAGGGTAAAAAACGCATATTCATGTTTAGATTACAGTACGGAGTTCTTCTTGATCTTGTACCTCTATAAACTATTATAACCATGGAACTACTGATTCATTTAATCATCACAAACTGTTAACCGATCACCGACCATGTGTCATGAACTATTGGTTTACGCAAATTTGATCAGCTGCATGAATGTGCTAAATGGGAGTAAAGGAACTGAACAAAGGCACTCTGACTAACTCTGCTGCATAGGAGAGGCTTGATATCACTCTAGTAGTGAAAGTGCAGCACAGAGGCTTATTCTAAATGATTGAACAACTTAATGAAAAACTAAAACATTGCTTTTATTTAACCTTTAAACATAGCGTACTACTCTATTTTCATTTTATGATTCTGTTAATCTGGTTGACCTAAGCCAACAACACATGACAAAATCCATAGCATGAATGATTTGGTTCATAATCACCTTTACACAGAATAGATTTTAAAATGTCCTTGAAATCCTTGTATGTATTATGGATAGTTTCATAACCCAATATTTTGTATTTTAAGGTAGCATTGATGTAATAGTTTTTTTTAAGAGATTGATGCAATAGTTGTGGCACCAACATTTCCCATTCAATATGAATTCACCCCCACATGATATTTTTTCTAGTTTGTATTTGTTGTTTTTGGCAGAGAAGGGTTCCAGTAATGCTTAGTTTTTGTTGCTAACGTTTTCCAGAACAAGGTGGGGTTAAGGTTTTTTAGAAAAAGATGGGTTGAAGAAGTGAAAGAGTGATTGAGTTGTATTTTATATAAAGGGTAAATTTGGTATTTTGCGTCAAATGTTGGGGTCAGTGTATAAATGTAGGCGTGTGGGGTATAACTTCCCCAACCTTGGCCCATTTACAAGTTTTTTTTTTTAATAATCAGTCTATTTACACAACATTACACGGTATGTAAAAACTGGAAGTTATACCTTATACCCCAACATTTAATCATTTGCCCTTCAAATTGTTAAAATGCCAATTTTGCCCTTTTATCACTTAACTTCACCCCTCATAAAATTTCAGGAATACTCAGATTAAAGGTTTCTGGTAGATTAAACTGTAACAATTGGGTAAAGAATGACTATTGGTATTCTTTCTTCTTAGGTCGAGGTTTAAGAGGAAGTGAGTAAGGGCAAAGAGAGTACAAGCCCCTGCCTGCATCGATAAATATAAAACTAATTACAGTAGAGATCATGATACCAAACCTTATCATATTCTTCATGGAATTTTTTTTTGGATCTAAAAATGAAGGGTCTTATAATTCCACAAAAAATATTTTGATCCAAAGGTTGGAAAATAAAAAAACCTGTGTTTTAATTATAAAGGTTGGAATTTTTTTAGAAATTCTTTATCTTGGATTTTTAGTATGTTTAAGAATTGGATTTTTAGCAGGTTTACGAAAATTTAGATCTAAGTAACTTGTGTGGATTAGATATAAAATAATTCAAATTTAGATTTAAGAAATTTTTAAATCTAAAAAACCGCAGAAACCTCTTTTTTGAATTCTTTTCGAAAGAGTTGAGAAAAAATTGCTTTGCCTCTTTACCTTTAGATCTAAAAAAAATTGGAGCCGTAAATATGATAGGTTGTATATTTCAAATCTTTTGAGTAAAGATTTTGGTGAAGAAGAATAAATCTTAAATCTTTTCCAGAATATTGTTTTGGGTGAAGTCAAGTAATAAAAGGGTAAAATTGACACTTTACATAATTTGTAGAGGTAAAAGATTAAATGCAGGGGTATATGGTATAATATCTGTAAAAACATTATTCTATTGAAATATTTTTTCAACTTCAACTTAAAAAACATTTTTCAACTTCAACGTCTCTACCCTGTGATGGATACCCGTCCAACTAAGAAGCCGCGGCGTCTGGATACCCATCCAACTGAGAAGTCGCGGCGTCGATCCGGTCGATCCAATGCACCAAATCCAACATTGTTCGTGCCCAACGAACTCATTGCAATAATCCTATCTTTGCTTAGCCTTAAAAACATCTTGCAACTCAAATGCGTGAGCAAGTCATGGAACGCTCTCATATCAGATCCAAACTTCATCGAAAAGCACCTTAAGAAGTCGTCTCAAAACCCACACCTGACGTTATTTTGGAACCAACACAAAAAGGGTTCTGGTTTTAATATGCTATCATTCCCTGTACATCGTTTACTTAAAAATCTATCCAACCACGCTTACAGCCACAATTTCCATCGTTTGAAGAAACGTTGCATTGTTGTTGGTTCTTGTAATGGATTACTCTGCTTACTTTTCCAATCTCTAACAACTACAGCAACAATTTCTCTAAATTATTGGCTCCGTTTCTGGAACCCTGCCACCAGAACAAGATCTAAAAAATTAGGGTTTTTATGTGAAATTGTCCCTCTCGGTGGTCCTTTCCATTTTAAGTTCACATTTGGTTATGATGCTTCGACAAGAACTTATAAGGTTGTAGGGATTCGTGCTGAAAAGAATGAAGACGAAGGTTCATGGAAAAGTTTGGTTAAAGTTTTCAGTCTAGGTAATAATCGTTGGAGAAATATTCAGAGCTTTAATACTGTTCCTATTAATTGGTACGGTTGTCATTATAGCGACATCCGCCTTAATGATGGTGTGCATTTGAGAGGCACTGTTAATTGGTTGACCAACGAGTTTATTAATCATTCTGGGCAATTTCAGATAGTTTCACTCGACCTTTCAACAGAAACATACAAGCAGTTTCTGCTGCCTTCTGATTTTGATTACGTACCATCTTTTCAGCAGCCAGATCTTAGAGTTTTGATGGACAGTCTCTGCTTTTCACATGATTCTGACAAAACTGGATTTGTTTTATGGCATATGAAGGAGTACGGGGTTCAAGAGTCTTGGACTCAATTATTTAAGATTAGTTACCAGAATCTTAAAATGCATAATATTCTTGATGGTTATCAATTGGCGTGCATTTATGTAACGGGTGATATGGTGATTTTAGCAAATACCCGCAACCAGGCATTTATCTATAATTTTAAAGAAAAAACAATAGAGAAAATTAAGATTAGAAACTCCATACAGTGGTTCAATCATGCAAAAGATTACGTAGAAAGTTTGGTTTCAGTTCATTGATTGCAGAGTAAGTTTCTCTTGGATGTTCACTTATTTGAATTTGATTTTTATTCACTAATTTTGTATACATGTCCAACGGTAATGGTTACTAGATTGAATGAATTTGTTTTTATTTTTATATTCAATATACGATAAATATTCTCGTAGAAAAATTGAATGATAATTGAAATAGTACTAAATTAGTACTCCAAATTGAGGTGCAGGATAAACATTTTGGATAATGGTAAATGAATAGTGATAGTTGGAAAATGGTTATTGTGGAAGGGAGATGTACCTGAAAAGTTGGTTAGATTTATCTCGGCTATTGATCGATAGATAAATGAGAATTCTTTTACTGATTTCATATTAGTCTTAAAGCATGTTCTCATTTTTCTCTAAAAATTATGACCTTGACCATGTTAAATTCTTCAATTTTTGTTTGAATGATTATTAGTATTGCTCAGAAAATATCTGCATTTGTAAAATGTTTGTTGTGATTTCTTGTTTGAATACATTTTTAGAATTGGATTCATGTCATCCTGGTTGTAACTAACTTGTATATTTGTTTACATATGAATATAGTGATTCACCTATGAATATTATGAATTCCATTTTACTTTTGAGTTCATGTTTACATTTTATTTTTGTGTTTCGCTTTTTCACTTGTAGTCTAATGGGTGTTTTTTGGATATTAGACCTGCAACCCCTACTCCGAGCACATTCGAGACGATGTTACTTGGAAATTTTGGTGGGAAAATCCATGGAGGAAAGAAGAGGAAAAACATTTGATATCACAAGCTAGGGATAAACTAAGCAACCTTGGTTAGGGGGTGATCAATGAGACAATATATCACTTATAGTTTAGATGAGATGTTTTAATAAGTCTCTTGAACCAAAGATAATTTATTTATTTTGTGGATGCATGTTATATTTTGGACATGGCTTTTGCAGCACTTTTTTGAAAATATATGTATTTTGAACATCCACTACTTTACCTATTTACTTTTGCAGCTCAAAGGATTTTAAAAATGTATAGGTAACACATTTGGGCTGGCGCTGGGGCTATGGTTCCAGAAACAAAGCACTAATGTGATATGTGTTAAATTAGATATCTGAAAATCCACTGCTAAGATTGTCAAAATTAGCACTGTCATGATGTGTGCTAGGTGGCAATGCCAAAATCCACTGCTAAGATTGTCAGGATTATGAAATCCAAAAGCGTTACGAATATATCGTTACGGATATATATTCAAATTTGTCGTTACGGATAAATACATACCAAATCCAAAAGCGTTTTGATGTGGAAAAAATCTGCATCTACATTTCTCTTTAGCACGCCCGCGGATAGTGTTTTCAAGAACTGTGGCCTCTTACAATAACTGCAGGGTCTTAACGTGCTACAGTACCTGCATAAGTTCTGCTATACTTTTTCATTCATTCTCGTCCAAATATCACAACACCATGGTAATGTCTTTCTGCTTCTGTTCACATAACGATGCTAACAGACAAAAAATGCAGATTCAGGTTTAGACTACAATACTGAATTGTTGTATCTGCTAATAAACTACCATGGAACTCCTGATTCATTTCATCCTCGCACATTGTTTTGAAAATTTGTTAACCGATCACCATGTGTCATCAACTATTGGTTTAACCAAATTTGATCAGCTGTATCAGTCTGCTAAATAGGAATAAAGGAAATGAACAATGACACTCTGACTAGTGAAAGTGCAGCATAGAGCTTAGTCCAAATGCTTGAACAACTCAATGAAAAACTAAAACATTGCTTTTATTTGACCTTTAAACATTTGCATACTACTCTATTTTCATTTTATGATTCTGTTAATCTGGTTTGATCTTAGTCAATAGCACATGTCAAAATCCATTAGCATGAATGATTTGGTTCATAATCACTTATACTCAGAATAGATTTTAAAATGCAAAATCTTGTAACATTTGCATGCTACTCTATTTTCTTTCAGATAATTTAACATGTTATCAGCAAAGAAAATATGAAGTCAATTCATGTACTCTTCTTATATTTCCGTTAATTGTTTTATTAATGACGTGTACACGGTGCAGTATCAACATTACACACTCTATAAACCTTCTATGAAGGATTGCAAAGGGCCTACACTATCAAGCTCTAGAAAACTAAAAAATTATAACCAACCAACAGTAATCAGATGTCGAGTTAGCCCGAAACAAAATATCGAGAAACATGAGAATTTCACTTCAAAACAGCTTTCTGCATAATTAAATCTTGGAGGCTGCAAGCTAGAAAAGCTCAAATACTTTGAACCTCATGCCATCAAATCCAACAACCCTCCAAATTCACACCGTTAGCTAATGCATCCACAAATTAGTTTCTTTTTCTCCAGTATATATATGGTCTTCCACATCAAAGTTTGAACTTGCAATATTTGCAATCCATTGACACTATTTGTTTCTGGGAAATGCTCTTACCCATCAAAGTTTGAACTTGAAAAAGTCATTTGAGGGGTTGGTAATGAAAAAAAAACACTTAAACAAAAATTCCTAGGTAAATTTTCGGTAAAATGTAATAAATGCAGAGAGAGAGAGAGAGAGAGTATAAAAACTTAGAAAGTGTAGAATAGTCTAAATAATTCCTAAAAGGGATCATCCAACATGTTGAGAGAAGCTGAGAAAGCAAGAACATACCAGAATCATAACATGAATCATAGCAGAATCACTGATTTTCTTGTTGTGAGTGATCATGAACCATATACATTTAATCCTAAAGGCATAGATCATACCAGAATCATAACATTGAAATAGAGGAGTTTTAATTTTTTTGTTTAGTTTTTCCATCATTCCAATCAGCAGAGTTGGTTAGAGTGCCTTGTTTGCTTCCTCTCGTCCTATGCACATCAAAGTTCAAACTTATTATTTATGCCCTACTTCCTATGATTTGAGCCTTTGATCATTATCTTGAGAATCATTGTCACTTAGTTCATCCAAATCTAAATCGTCTGGTAACAAAGACTCTTCATGCTCTTCTTTCTCTTCCTCACTTCAGTCTTCAATCATGTCTCCAATTCCTGCCAAACTTTCATGCATAGAGAATGTACTTGGAGTCAGGGTTCCAGAACAATAATTCAAAAAATATCCATGAGTTTTAAAGTGACAAAATAAAACACGAGAAAAAAATGAATACATAATGATAATGGTCAAAAGTGCAGCCATATTCGTTGGTAAACAAAGAAAGAAATTGGCTTCAACTAAGATGCCATGAATCCAAGCCTATATAAATACGTCATATCATTAAATAATAAATTTTATTTCATTATTATTATCATTGGGTATGCAAGAAATCATTAGTACAATAAATTTAAGGGATCATATGAAATATTCACACATGTTTTTTTAGAAAAATATTTTAAAACAACAAACATGAGAAAGAGAGAGTATATAGATGGGAAGAAATTCTGTTCCCAAGTTCCAAGACATCTTACATTGAAGAAAACACCTTAAAAGATGAGGAAAATAGGCATTTCAACACCGGAATGCACTAAGAAGCGCCTAGGTGCACTAAAGGGGGAGCTAGGTGCCCTGAGCTAACACACACATGCGCTTGGTGCACACTGGGAGGCGCCAGGCACCTGGAGTTTTAGGCACATGCGCCTAGCCCATGTCCTTAGGTGCCCAACGCCTGGTTGCTTGCGAAAAAAGTCGCATTTTTTGACTTTTTCGCCCCTAGACGCCCATGTTTTTATCCCAAGTCAGGTGGAAACTTTCCCTATAAATATCGACCTCCTCATTCATAATTTTTCGTTAAGAACTGGAGCAGTTCAAGAGGAAGGCGATTCTAGGAGCTTCAAGAGGAGTTCTATAATTAGCCCTATCTTTTACAGGGTTATAAGGTGAACCTCTATTTGTTTTGTTGGATAATTATTTAATTTAATATCGTTTATTTTCTATTCGCTATTAAGTTTGACTAGGATTAGTTTGTTTCAAAGGAGCGCAACCCTATATTACGTACTTAGGTTGTGACCGGGCCTAATAATGAAGCTTATATATATATATATATATATATACACCGCTCTAGGGAGTAAGTAGTTAATAACTAGATGAAAGATACTGAAAGAAAGTTGACCCTAGTAGTAAGTACTTAGTAGGTGACATTACTAATATCGATTAAAATTTGTTGAACCTAGGTTGTAACTAGTTATTAATTTGGGAAACAAGTGTCTCTGGGGAGTGAACGATCCTAGTAGGACCATTCTCCTCGACCCTTTGGTAAGGTAGACACTGATAGGGCTTCCCGTTTGTAGAACTACCAAGAGGAGAAGGAGAGTGTCCTAAGATTCATATATAGATGGGAAGGCCTTCGCGAACATTGGCCTTCATTGCCTTTGAAAATCTAGGAAGGTCATTTTAAGTCTATGTTTCAATTACCTCTGAATTAGCGTGACCCCACACGTAAGGATCACCGTGCGATCAACAGGTGTAGTTAGCCATCGGAATGATAAAGCTAGATCAACCGAGATAGTATAGACCCCGCATGTAAGGATCACCATGCGATCAGGTGCAGTTTGACAACCGACTAGGTTAAAACGTCCCAACGACTGAAATGTTATTTAATTCCAACAATATATATAGGAGGATTCGAAGAGTCATAATCGCTGCTTACTTTTCTTCAACAAAACATATTATATTCCAACAAAATAGTTAAACGGGAAAGTTATTTAACATACTATATAATATTTTTTCAGAAAAAATAATATATAATATCTTCTTGAAAAGAAAAAAAAATGATATCTTATAATGATAACAAATTATCAAAAAAATAATAATTTAATGGACAAATAGCATGGTGACAAATTGACAACCAAAGTATCAAGAATTGTAATCGAAGGAAAAGAAGTTCTATTAATCTGGGCCCGCAATATTCCAACCTTGGCCCATTAACAGTAGTTATTATATATAGCTATGCACAACTAAGTTTGGTACGTGTTAGGGTTTTGTCAACTTTCTCGCCGAATTTGCAGAATTGATCTGTATTGATAGAGTTGTATGTGTTAGGGTTTTTCAATTTCTGCAACTTCACTATACTTTGATGATGGATACCCCTCCAAATAAAAAGATACGACTTCATGACCTATCCAAGCAGACTTTGTTTCTCCCAGACGAACTCATAGCAGAAATCCTATCTCACCTTAGCGTTAAAAACATCTTAAAATTCAAATGTCTGAGCAAGTCATGGAAAACTTTCATCTCCGATCCAACCTTTGTCCAAATGCATCTGAAGAAGTCATCACAAAACCCACACCTCGCGGTGATTTATCGGGACATATCTAGTCTTGTGAATGTCATACCCGTCCCCGTGGATCTTTTGCTCAAAAATCTATGCATCACCATGGATGGCAACGATCTCTACCGTTTGAGTAGCCATTGCATGGTTGTTGGTTCATGTAACGGATTGATCTGCTTGCTTTACCATACTGAAAGAACTTCACCAACTGCTAAACATTTCAAGATTTGGTTTCGTTTCTGGAACCCTGCCACCAGGATACGATCTAAAATAGTAGGTTCGCTACGTTATAGTATCCCTAGTGACGACATTGATATGCTCACTTTTTTATGCCGTTTTAAGTTCACTTTTGGTTATGAATCTTTATCGAAAACTTATAAGGTTGTAGCTTTTTGTGTTAACAAGAACGAAGGTGAGGTTAAAGTTTTCAGTCTAGGAAATAATTGTTGGAGAGATATTCAGAGCTTTCCTCTTAATTTGTTGCCTCCTAGACGTAGACGAGGACCATGCTGCCTTAATGATGGTGTGCATTTCAGAGGCACTATTAATTGGTTGGCTATGTACAACCAACCTATTATTCACGTTGATCAATTTGTGATTGTTTCACTTGACCTTTCAACGGAATCCTACAAGCAGTTGCAGCTGCCTCTGGGTTTTAATGAGGTGCCATTTTTTCAGCCAGTTCTTAGGGTTTTGATGGACGGTCTTTGTTTTTCTCATGATTCCAAGAGAACTGAATTTGTTTTATGGCATATGAAGGAGTACGGGGTTCAAGAGTCTTGGACTCAATTACTTAAGATTAGTTATCAGAATCTTCACATCCGATACATTAATGATACGTTTGAATTAGTGTGTCTTTATGTAAATGATGATATGGTTATTTTTGCAAAACAAAACTCCAACCAGATAATTCTCTATAATTTAAAAGATAAAACGACAGTAAAGAGAAGTGTAAATCGCACACGGTGGTATCGCTCAATGGATTATGCAGAAAGTTTGGTTTCAGTTTGTTGATTGAGAGTAAGTTTCTCTTAATGTTCACTTATTTGAATTATTTTAACTCACTGTTTCTGTATCATTGTCATTAGGTATGAATAGATTGTGTGCAATTTTTCTGTATCTTTGTCGTTATTTACAAATAGGTCGTGTTCAATTTTTTGAAAATTTCTTAGGTTGATTCTATTGCTAATTGATTATATTGTTGAACAATGTTTATGGTTTCCCAATTTACTTCATTGAATGAGTTTGTTTTATATTTATGCTTACTAGACTTACATCCGCATGTTGCACGGTTTGTTGTTGTATTTTTATATTTTTATAACATATGGCCATCTAGAGACGGTTTTGTGAGTTTTCACATCCAAATTTGTTATCAATATAGTTGATGGTTGCAGAGTATGAATATCTGTTCCGTTATTATTGTAAAAATTTTAGGAGTTAGGACCTTCATCTTAGGGGCTGATCCTTTTTGCTTCTGTTTGGGGTGGCTCTTTTTCAGCTTTTCTTCTATAAGCATTTTGTAGTTTTGGTTTCGCAGAGGATTGTGTGCGGCAGGCCAGTTGTGTTTCACAGTGTGGTGTTTAAATGATGGCTGCTCTTTTCCTTTAACAGTAGCAGCCCCGCTCTTTGTGAGTTATTGCTCTTGTAGTGGTTTGATTGGTGGGAGTCGTGGTGATGTATTTTAGGTCTTGTTTTGGTTTCTGTTGTGGATTCCCATTTTCATTATAATAATTAGAATACAATATATATATATATATATATATATATATATATATATATATATATATATATATAGAATGGTG
>Ga0315914_1008312_pt1 | contig 13922 bp, 8 predicted proteins | sample MpolenodulesMG_FD_203920 | JGI IMG/M metagenome (GOLD analysis project Ga0315914, IMG submission 203920) | Medicago polymorpha root nodule microbial communities from Los Angeles, California, United States - elongated nodules | ecosystem: Host-associated > Plants > Roots > Nodule | place: USA...
AGATTGGGCACCCCAAGTAGGTAAATGGCAGCGCTCCCACAGTAAAACCCAAGAGGGAAGAAATCATCTGAACACGCGAACCAGACATGGCGCCAGTGAAGAATCGACTCTTTGCATTATTAATGAGCTGGCCAGAAACCTCCGAATACTTATTAAAAATATTTAGAAGTCGATGGATATTACGCTTATTACCTGTGCAAAAGATCAAAACATCGTCAGCGTATAAAATATGTGTGGGGAAAGCTACCCCACGGCAATAGGACATAGGAGTGAGTTGTCCATAAGTCGCAGCCATGGAAAGAGCCCGACTAAGAACCTCTTCAGCCAGACAAAATAGAAGCGGTGACAATGGGTCTCCTTGGCAAACACCACGCGAGCAAGAAAAAAACCCAACAGCTTTCCCATTAACCAACACTGATAAACGAGCGGATTGCAAAATCACCAAAATCCAATGCATAAATTTTCCATCAAATCCAAACCACTGCAGCACCGCTATAAGGAAATTCCAGTCTAAAGTATCAGAGACCTTTGCAATATTGACTTTTAGATGCCAGAATTACACATTCAGAAATATTACGATCACGGATGAAGCCACGTTGTTCAACAGAAATAATCCACGTAGTAATGGCCGCCAACCTCTCTGCAAGAATTTTAGTGATAATTTTGAACTGGAAGTTAGCAAGTGCTATAGGGCGGTAGTCCCCCATAACCCTCGCCCCAGGCACCTTCAGAATCAACACAATCAGATTGGAATTAATATTCGGCGCGAGCTGACCAGAAATAAAAAAATCCTGAACTGACTGAATTACATCTGCACCAACAATGTCCCGATAAGATTGATAAAAATGGCCCCCAAAACCATCAGGTCCAGGCGCCCCGTCCCCATTAAGGGCGAACACCACATTTTTAACCTCCTCCCACTGGGGAAGCCGAAGAAGAATATTATTGTCATCATTAGACACCAACGAAGGGATAGTGTCGGCGACCAAATCATTTTGGATGCAGTTATTGTCGACACTAAAGATGGCTTGAAAATAATTTAATACATGTACCTCAATGAGAGCAGGGTCAGTTAGAACCGTATCACCAACTTGAATAAAAGAAATAGAGTTCTTTGCAGCTCGGATTTTAGATATTCTATGAAAATAGGTTGTATTTCTGTCCCCATGAATAAATTTTTGGTCCCGAGCTTTTTCCCTCCACAACTCATCTTGATAATGCAAGGCCTTCGTAAGAATAAGTTGTGCCTCAAGCTCCTGAGCGTAGAGCTGATCCGAGAACCCATCAATATCAATAATTTTTTGGATCCGATTAACCTCATCCACTGCGATTCGAACCTTCCTATCAACATCCCCAAAAACCGTGCGATTCCAATGCTGAAACACTTGTTTCATGTGTTTGAGGTTAGCTTGCAACCGAGCCATTCCCTGCCCTCTAGTATTTTTAGACTAATTTTCCGCAACAATTCTCCGGCAATCTTCATGATCAGTCCAGGTTTTAAAGAATTTAAAAGTCCCTGAACGTTTTGATGAACAGAAATCCGTAGACATAAGCAAAGGGTGGTGATCCGAGTGGTGGCGTACTAAAGCTGAGCAAGTGGAGCTACGCCAAAAATTAACCCAATCCGCATTACAAATTGCTCTATCAAGACGGAGAGCAACGTTGTCCGAGCCCAGCCTACCGTTGGACCAAGTGAAATATGCTCCCATAGTAGGAAGGTGATGTAAGAGGTTAACATTCGACGAATTCGTAAAGTCCATACAAGACAAAGGAGGAGGGGGCCGACGTCCACGCTTCTCATGAGCACCCAAGACCGCGTTAAAATCACCAATAAACAACCAGGGGCCTTGGAAGCATCCTTGCAAATTAGTCAGATCAGCCCAAAGTTGTCGCCGCTTTAAATAGAAAGTGCTTGCATAAACGGCGGCAACATAAACAAGAGATTGGTGAGAAGAAATTTCCAAGGCAATACATTGATCAGAAACAAACACCACATTGGCACTAACCTCACTGCCCCAAAGAGCCCAAAGGAGTGTATGCATTTACTTGACGCTGTTTTTGTGCAGTCTAATGTTTATGACAGGTGGTAGTGGGATCCGGACACTCATGATGGGTACACAATGAGAGGTGCTTATCAAATTCTGACATCTTCGGTCTCTCCCAAAGTTGTTGCAACGGACGAACTTGTCTGGCACAAGCAGGTCCCTTTGAAGGTTTCCATTGATGCTTGGTGATTGTTGAAGGACATGTTAACTACTAAAATTGATCTGCAAAGGTGTTTCTCTTTACAGGACGCAGTTACAACATGCGTGTCAGGGTGCGGCATGGCTAAGCCGGCATCCCATCTGTTTTTGCATTGCGAGGTTTTCGGGTCATTATGGCAACATATTAGGTCATGGATTGGTGTGTCTGGAGAAGATCCTCAAAATATTAGTGAGCATTTCTATCAATTTACTCATTATACAAGTCATTCTAAGGCTCGACGGTCGTTTCTACAATTGATTTGGCTCCTTTGTGTTTGGCTGGTTTGGACTGAACGTAACAATAGGCTATTTAATAACATTGAAACACCTAATGATCAGCTTTTAGAGAAAGCAAAATTCCATTAGTTTTGGTGGCTAAAAGCACATAACACCACATTTGTGTACGATTCTCAGAGATGGTGGTCGGACCCTTTACTTTGTTTGGGTATCAACTGACCAGTTTTGTTGTAAATACTTTGTATGACTGTTTGTTTTTTGGGGTGGCTCCTATGGTACACCTTGTACTAAGGAGTTATCATCGCTGTTAATATATTCCATTTTGATCTTTTAAAAAAAAAGATTGGTGGCCGTAATTCATGAATGCCCAAATTTTGTATGGTCGTGGCTAGCAATAAGGTCCCAAAACCAAGGGACGTGTAGAGATGAGGTCAGAAAGTAGCAGTTGGCACAAGAAATTGGAAGAATGAACTATTATTTCATCGATCATAACTTTGAAGAAGTCGAAATCAGAATCATCAATAGGGTTTGACACTTTTCGAGTGTCAACGCCAAGATGCATCACAAGATCATCGCCTTAAATTTATGTTGTCTTACGGTCGTCTGGAAGAGGCAAAACCTTGCAAATAAACTACAGGTTAAAATGCCATATATAGGCGGCACCGAACAATTCCCAAGTTGCATATGGGCGAGTGCGGTACCACCAAAGCCATCATTGATGGAATAACCATGGAATGTCTTCACGGCTTATGATAACTTCTCCGTCTCATATGTACCCTTCGCGGCGAAATATCTAACGTTATATAGTATCCACTAGTAGCATCATTGTCTACATCGTCAGACCCCAAAATTTCTTTCTACATAAATCAGTTGGAAAACACACACACACACATATATATATATTTTTTTTTTTTTTTTTGAAAAGGCACGATGATATGTTAGTGGTATATGACTGCGTTAATTAATCCAATACAAGAAGGTATAGCTCTCCAAAGAAAATAGAGGAAGACCGAGATTTTCTTAATTCTTCATTCACGTTGTTTACAACTTCAAATAACATAACACTAGTAACTACATTTCTATGGTCTAAATCCAGGACCAATTCTTTTTTCCTTAAAGCAGTTGAGTTATCAAACTTCTGGTGCTTTGGTTTAGTTTACATACATAAATCGAGATGCAATTTAATTAATGCAATCTCTATTAAATTTGATCGTGATTTTGCTATAAACAATTGTCCCTAACTCCTTTTTGTCACATGTTGTATTTTTAAGATCAACTATAAAAAAAAAACAAAAAAAAACCATATATCATGGTGAGTGAGTAAATATCAAATAGTATATTAGCTCATTATTTGATTAAGTTCAAATCAATTTCTTTTCGGTTTATACAGCTCTATTACTAACTACTACGACGGGTACGAGGAAATGCTTGCATGAGTGTCACCGTGTAGTTGGTGGTCCTCAAGTATCAATGTGGCCCTCTCATGTCTCAATAATACATAAGGACCACTTAGTGGGCACAGATAGTTATGTTGTGGGATAATGATATTGCTTGGTGAAATGAACCGACCAAGTGTGTTACTTTGTTGATAAAATTATCCAAAGATTCTTTTCTTAAGTGCAACTTAGGAACGGTTCTTGAGTGGACACAAAGATTTAGATATTTTATTTGGTTTCACACACATTAAAAAAAAAGTAGAAAAAAATAATAATTAAGTAGTAATTAATTTTCAAATCATTATAGCATATACACTTTTTTTGTGTGTGATCAAATAGTGAGTCTAAATTCTTATGTCCATCCAAAAATTATTCGCAACTCAGACCATAAAAGATGGGGGAAAATAAGTTCGATTATTGTCCCTTGAGCATAATTCAGTTGACATGTGACAATGGATTGTTAGAGTAATGCTATCAACACACATTTTTCAACACACTTTCTTCGATTGATTAAAATTCACATGGGTCCCACCAAATCATGTGGGTCCCATATAAATTTGGTGGGTCCCATGTGAATTTTAATCAATCAAAGAGAGTGTGTTGCTAACATTTCTCGCGTTGTTATATGCATGGGTCATAGTTCGAAACTGAGATATTTCACTTATTCACCTTAAAAAGCGAATTCTAGTCACTTGACTATTTAACTAGAAAAAAAAAGTTCGATTATTAGTGTAAGAATTCATCAAAAAATAAAATTAAAAATGCTAACTTGTGATATTTGTTTTGTCAAAAAAAAAAACTTGTGATATTAAGGTTAAAGTTAAAAAATAAAATAAAAATATAATACTGGAAAATTTGCATTCAATATTTTAAAATTTATCCTTTCATTATAAACTTTATTTATCAAGTTTTTTTTTTTTTTGTTAAATAGATTAGTGGTTAGAAATTCACATTTTTTTAAAGTGGATAAATAAACCTTAACACTTGTATATATTATGCAAAGTTTCTATCATAAGTTAGATGTCTTTCATCTCTTTTAACTTATGTCATTATGACAGTTAACATGAAGAAAAAAAATAGTGTAATGGAATATAATCCTCTCCAAGGAGATTATTCACCAGAGCGAGTCCAGTGCCTAGATCCACCCTTCATTATTTTTGTTTTTATAATTAAAATTGCAATTGGTAAATAAAAGAGGAGTGTATGAGACTCCACCGAAGGAAAATATCGCTGGAGAAAGTCTACTCCCATAGGCCATAGTGTAATACACTTTTGAAAGAAAAGATATCTAGGGTTCACTAAGACAGAGTTTAATAATTCAAAAAGGAAATCGGTTATTTTTTTATATAAAAATGGGAGAATGAAGAAATTATTAGTTATGCCGTTCTACAATAGTTATTGAGTTAGACCATTTTACATGCATTAAGAAAAAAATATAACTTGTCTAAAAATATGAAAATTAATGAAAAAAACATTGATTTTATTAAATTATCTTTATCATCGGTGTATTTACAAGTGCAAAGTAGAAAATAATAACTTAAAGGTGATGCATATAAAACTAATTAGATGATACAATAATCGGGGTTGATAACACAAACTCGTGATCTAAACAAGGATATTAAGATGTTAAAAAGTCATTTGTTGTGTGCAAAAAAAATACAATTAAAAAAAAGATTTTTTTAAAGCAAAATTGGAGATGGATGCAGCATGGGAACACATTTAATTTCACAACTATGTCAAGGGATAATATTTGGGTGACATTGTAATTGATAACATTGGTGTCTGGCACCCCAATCAACTACCAACCCTAACTTTCAAATAAACACTTTATTTAAGTTATATTTTTTTTTCAAATGTTACACTTATTATGAAACATTATATAAAATAACACTAATGACTATTTTTCAATCATTCTAGAGGAGATTTGAATTTTGTCTAGGAGTAATAGTAGTTTTTGTACTTGAATATGTAACGAGTAGTCATAATAATATCTGAATGTATCAAAATTTTAAAATAACCTATAATTGTGTACTCTCTTAATCAAACTAGTCTGTCGCGCTAAAATGTGTTATTAATATTGTTATATTAGTTCTTCAATATACTTATTTACTATCATATCAATCCTTATAAAAACTTATTTATTGTCATATCAATCCTATAAGAAAAGATTTATTGTCAACATTAAAAGACATTTTTTATAACATCAAAGAATATTTTGACTAATAGAGTGAACAATAAAGAACTATTTTAAATTTTTGATAAAAAAAATTATTGTGAGTACTCATTTGATCAAAATAATCATTATCTCCTTTGTATATTAAAATTACAATATCAAACTCTCATAGCCGAAGTGAAACATCAATGATGGAAAAATGAAATTGATTAATTGTTGGCAATCGCTATCTAAGTTTATGCTCACTATGTGGATGCCAGCTAGTCAAATGGTAATTTGTACAAAGCATTCTCCTCCTACCAATCCCTTTCCATTTGAATGTCCTTTTCAGTCACGCACGCAATAAAATTTCATCATTCAAGATCCCCACTCTACTTTTACTTGTACATAAATCAGGTCTAAGGTCTTTGTACTTTGCAGGAATGGTGCACAAGTAGACCATTTCCTCAATTTTAAAAAGTTCCAATTAGGGGAATCTCTTTCTGTGACTGTGAGTAAACGTCGAAATTTTTACTGACATTTTCAAGCCTAGGTAAACACATTTTACTGCATTTTTGGGTTCCATATCGGTCTGTCCTAACATTTGGGGTGCCATGTGCAAGTTGAGCAAACTTATGTTATTAGTTATTTGAATTTATTCACCAAATCTTTTTTTTAAATTAGCTTTTCTTAAATACCATATCAACATTTTTACCGCTAACAACGAGTTATATTTTCATGACCTAATAAACATGCTATTTATCGCATGTTTTTATACGCTCTCTCTTTTATTGCTTAAAATTCACATGGATTCTACTAATGTTAAATGGGGCACACATAAAATTGTGGAATCCGTATGAATTTTAACCGATCAAATAAAGTGTGTGTTAGATCAACATATTAAAGTTAAGGATAAAATATTTTTTTAGTCCTTTAAATTATAATTTTTAAGGTTTAACCCTTAAATAAAATTTATTCAATTTTTGTCTCGATTTTTTTGAAATTTTACAAAAAAAATAATGTTTTTAGTCTTGGATTTAATCTCTATAACAAAAATTAAGAATTAAAATTAAACAAAATCTTATGAAATTAACTTCAAAATCACAAGTGTTGACAATAGCTATTTAAAATAGTTGGACAAAATGTATTTCAAGAAGCCAATTTTATCTATAATTGATTGTTTACAAAATAGAACGATAATTTCTTCTCCAATGTAAACAATTAAATTATTTGCAAGAAACTCATTGCCCATTTAATATGTTTATGACTGAGTGAATCATCAACTTCGTTAGGGGTGGAAATCAGCTAGGTCTGGCCGAGCTTTGTAAGGCCTAAGCCTGACGTACTTCAAAAATTAAAGGCCCGAGCCTGACCTATTATCCGTCATAGGCTTATTTTCGAGGCTTGACCTGACCTTTTTAAAGGCCTGATGAAGCCTGAAAACCTATTTAAAAGCCTATTTTACACTAAGGTCTAGCAACACATGTAAGCCTACTATTAAATAGACCAAAACTTACGAAGGCCTAAAACACATGAATATGTATGCTATTAAATAATGAAATCTTACGAATGTCTAATCACACCACTATATATGCTACTAAATAATCAATCATATGAAGAAAAAAACTTCAACAATATCAATAATGGAAGATATATTATTTATAAAAAGCTTAATAGGCCGGCCTGACGGGCTTAATAGGCTTTTTTGTAAGTCTTAGCCTGACCTATTTAATTAAGGGTTAATTAAGTTTCTGGTCTTTATAAATATCTTCAATTTTGTTTTTGGTCCCTATAAAAATAAATCACACTTTTTAGTCCCTCTAAAATTTTCTGTCAATGTTTTTAGTCCTTGGTGTTAAGTGACCTTAACGGATGCTGACGTGGCACTGCCACAACAGATTTTTTTTCATGACATGGCTCCTTTGAAGCTAACACGTGGAAAGCTCACTTGGATTATGTATTTAGAATAAAAAATTAAAAAGAAAAATGAAAAAGAATTAAAATATAAAAAACATGTAAAATAAATAGTTAAAAAAAACATACACTCCCAGAACTGGGATTTTCATCAAACAAAAACTTGAAACTAAAAGAAACCCATCGAACTAGCACACCATCTAACAACAACAACTTCAAATTGAACACTAAAATCAAACACGAATCTGTTGGAACACAAGGAGTGTTAAGGTGTGAATTAAAAAAATTCTCATGTCAACTTTCTCAATTAGTGCTCATTTATGATGCGAGATCAAGCCATTGAATTATATAAACATAAATCAATTTGATCCTTGAAGTAGCCTCTGCAATGTCCCACAAACATAACTCATCAACATCCATTTTTTTCCAAACATAGAATTCACCACAAACATATTGCTGCCTCCGATACTCATCTCACCCTAAACCACCACCGTGATGCAGGATTATCGTAATATTGTCTTCCATCCTATGGATTTTGGCAAAATTAATCTTAATCACAAACAAAACAGCATCAAAATGCAAACCCTTTTCAGAAATTGTACGATTCAATCAGTAATTTCCTTCATTACTAAGTTAATCTTCATCAATTTTAGTAACCAACTAGAAAAAAATTAAATTTTTAAGTCTTAAACTGAAAACCCTAAAATGAATATTCTAATTATTGGAAGAAATTTTGGAGATTTTGGAGTGCATATTAAAGATTTTAAAATTAGGGGAAGAGAGAGCCATTGGGGAAGAAAGAAAGAGTCGTTGGGGGAGGAAAGATCATTTTCTGTAAATCAATCAATTTCGTCCTTTGAAATTTTGGTCACTATCAGCCAAATTAATCCCTGCTTATTGGCATCTGACATTTGAGAGTTTAACGGCCACGTCAGCACAATTAACACTCCAATTGGACGGAGGGACTAAATTGATCGACATTTTACAAATTTAGAGACTATTTTGATATTTCGTTAAATTGAGGGACGAATTTGACCTATTCGTGCAAATTCAAGGACGAGGTTGATGATTCACTCGTTTATGACTATTGTCTTAATAATTTTAATTGTTAAAAAAGTTTTCTCTATCTTTGTTATTGCGGCTGGAAATACGGAACTGTTACAAATAAATCTATCATTTAATCATGTAGTAATTTTTTACTTTCTTATTTATGTTAATTTTTTACAACTGAATTTGTTTGGGGTAGCTCAATGTTTATTATTTTAGGTAGATAGATATAAATACATACCAACTAATTCAAGAATAATATATTTTTTGGGTAGCCAGGCTACCCCTTGTATATGAAGGGCTACGTACAATTCCATGAGTCCAGATATCAATTTTTAGTTGACTCAAATGTAAATTAAAATTTTAGAAAACTCAAAAATGAAATAGAGTTTATTCTATTCGGCTGTACTCGCTGTGAACTCAATAAACTCGAATAAATTTTGCATCATATTTTTGAAAGAGTTTTTATCTTTTGCTATCACAGTTTTGACATTCAATTTATTCTCTTGTTTCTTATTTTTACTTTGTTGATATCATCTATTTGTTTCAATTAGTTAAAATTTTGAATTATTCACACATCTATTTCATTGTATAATAAGTATACATGTCAGACATAAGCTATTTCATAACCCAAAAACAAAAAGACATATGCTATTTCAATCAAACAAACTCATGAGTCTACGAGTTAAGTTTATAAAATGATTTCATATTGACAGATCAAGTATGTATAAACTCTTGTTTTTTTTAAGAGTTTAAAATAAGATACAACCAAACCAAATAACATCAAAAAACTAAAATGCTTAAACAACAAAATGGATTAATCAACTAATGATTAAGACAGTTAGAAAACGATTTCTATTTGACCTAAATCCACCACCAAATTTGTATAAACTCTTGATTTTTATTTCACATAAGTGATTATTTTCAATAACTTTATTACGTTTAAATTATTAATGATTTTGTACTTAAATATATGAGCTATCTATTTCTCTACGACTAAAATGTATGAGTGTAGTTACTGAACTGTTTAATAAAATAAAGTTTGTTGCTTGCACACTAAAAAAAAGTTTCTTGCTAACATTATTTCAATACCCAAATATGATGAGACTGTCATTTTTATTTTATGAGTGAGGGATGACACCTATTCCTTATTTAATGTTTTTGTAATGATTAGCTAGTAAGGTAGGAGTTTAACACGAATCAACAATTCATAACTATTGTTTGAAATGAAATTTTCGTCTCAGATTATATGTCACTTTAACAATTTTACATAAATTAAAAAAATATAATTAATATTTTATGGAAAATAAAAAATATGAGTTATTTTATAAATCATTCATTAATGATATGAGAAATATAAATTAAAAGAATTGAAAAAAGATAGAATAATAAATAATAAAGGTATAAGATAACAACCATCATGTTTCATTATTCTTAAAAAAAAAAACATTAACATTTCATTGATATTATAAAATAATATACAACTTAGGACAAATATATTTTATTAGAATGACATATATAGGATGGAGGGAATACTATCTAATTAATATTACTTTTAAGCTATTATTTTTCACTTTATAGATATAATAATATTTATATAATAATGAGAATCAACCAATGATAAGAAGGTTAGTCAGTCCCCCTGGACAAAGATCTTAAGATTTGGAAAAGGATGGTCTTTGTAAAGAGGTTCTTTTACTTGACAATGAATTAGGATTACTAGTCAACACAAAAAGCAGATATGGAAAAGGATAGAGTGTGTTTGGTTTGAAAAAGAAGTTGAGAAGCGAGAAATAGATAAGAGAGAGTATGAGAAGAGAGAAAAAGGTGAGAAATAGAGTAGATTTGATGTATTGTTTGGTATAAAGAGAAAGAGAGAAGTATAATTGTATTTTAAATTGACAATAGTATCCTTTAACTTGTAAAACAAAACAATTTTATATTATTTCATTTTTGTCTTTTATGAGGCTTAAAATGGAAAACCACATGGAGGAGCTCTTTCTCCACTCTTTCTCTACATCAATGGAGAAATTGTTTTTTAGGTGGGACCCATCCACTTTTAGCCTTTCTCTCTTGTTCCAAACATGATGGCTTTACTCTCTCCCCCTATTTCTCTCTCACTTTACTCTCTCTCCCCTATCTCTCTTGTTCCAAACACACTGTTAAAGTGTGGCGGTGAAGAAATAACTAATGCTGGCTAAACTTGGGATCAATTTTGGTAGTTATTGGCTATTTGGCTTAAGTAGGGTCAATGTCATAGTTCATTCAATCAATTAATCCTCAAATTATTTAATTTGATCACACTTTCGATCCTTTAGACGAAACGATGAAAACTAAAAGGATCCAACATATTGTTGCCAATACTCTCAAGATTTTTTTGGAACAACAATATTAGTATGTTAATTGTTAATTTATTAGTATTTGTTGGAGGTAGAAATCGAACATGAGACCATCTTTATCACTCCACTCCTTAATTCATCCACCCGAACTATCAAGTCAACCTTATAACCCCAATCCTCGAAAAGAGCAATCATGTGAGTTCAGGAAGCATCATCATAAGCGCCAACCTCTTACAATTCATGATTTACTTTCTTTTTATGCAATTCACCTAGATTGCCAACTTGTTGCCATCATTTTCAATAAAAGAATACAACATTTTCTTCCTATGTACTCTCCCAATTCCCAAATAGTTGCATTGCATGGATAGTATTTCTGCAAATATTTTTCTATATTCTTCTGTACAGTTATCCGTCTTGCATGTTAATTAACCGATAAACACCACGACTAAATGCTTTACAAACAATGAAGGATTTGTCCTTGGTCGATTTATGCAGTGGAATTAAAATGATAACTTATGGTTGTTTAAATCAGTTGATGTGATCGATTTATTCTGATGTTGGGGTAATGGAATGAAGGGGATGTAGACTCTAATTTGTTTGTTTTTTTTTATTGAATAAATGTAGACTCTAATTTGTTGACCATTTTCCAAACTTATTAGGAGAATTTTAATCCCAATAGATAAAATGGTTTTCCAAACTGGATATCATTCTAGGAATCTTTTCAATTTGTACCGTTATCAAATCTCCTCTTCTTGGCACATCTTTCACTTCACGTTCCTTGAAAACTCCTTCTGAAGATTCCAAATACCTCATTTAATTTATATAACACCCCTAGTTTTTAAATGTGTTAATTGAGAAATTTTAAAGAATTTAGAATTCTAAGCAATTTAAATGATTCAATTAAATTATTTTTATTTGTCAATATTTTTGTTTGGATGGAGTAATAAAAAATTTCAATGTCATAATTTTTGGGCAACTTTTATAAATTTTAGATTTTTTTGGGACAAATTTGAAAATTTATAAATTTCAAAAATTTGAGGGGTCAAATTATAATTTTTGAAAAAATTGAGGGGTAAATTTACATTTTTTTGGAAATTTATTGAGTTCAAATTGAAAATTTTGGAAAACCAAAATGCAAAATTTGAAAAATTATAATAATGCAAAATTTTGAAATTTTTAACTTTTAGATGTCATTTTAAATTTTCTAAATTTAACTTGAACAAAATTTCATAAAATTTTCATCATTTTGAAAATTCTTCAAATTATTATTCAAACAATGGAATTCACATCAAAATATTTGAATTCCCTCAAAACATTCCCCATCAAACACACTCTATCAAACTTCCCCACTCTTAAACCTCAAGCAATTGCTTAGGTAGTAAGAATTAGGAACAAGCTGAGATTAAAATTATAGAACACAACATTAGCTACATGTTCCAGTATTAGGCAAGGTCAAAACCAAGGGATCACCAATTTCATTCTAAATGAGAGTTTAAAGCTCCTCTAAGTAACAAAGTTTCATCAATTGGGTTCTCGCCTCACAAGATTATTATCAAAGACAATGTTCTTACATAAGCTTGACAATAGTCCAATATTTCTACTACATCTCTTGTAAAAGCAAGCATGATTTAAAAGACACTTTTCCAAGAGTTGTATCGGGGCCATGGGAAAATATTGTAAGGTAGGATAAGACAAACAAATCATGGTTTTTCCAGAGCGTTGTAATATAAGGTACCGTTTGGCCTGACTTTTTTCCAACTTCTCTACGTTTTTAAGGAGAAGTTAGGCCAAACGCAATATCAATTAAGTTACTTATTAAAAAAGTACTTTTTTTAGATGCATAAAATTAAATGGAATGAGCTTTAACCAAAAGTTGTTGAATGCTACTTCAAAAAAACTACTTCTCGACAATTTATTTCACAAGCACCTCTCTTCAACTCACGCTGGGAACTTTTTTTTTAATTTTTTAATATTTATATTTCAATATGTTTTTTTCTTCCATTTAATTTTTTTTAACCAGTGCATTTAATTATTTTTTTGAAGGAGGGTTCATTTAATTTTATTATCTTTTTTTTAAAGGAATTATATTATCTTTTTATCACTAATATATTTAATTTCAATATCGTTTAATTATCACAACTTCACTAATATTTTTATTCACGCTGTCATTGAATGACACCAAATATTTTTATTCCCTTTCTTCAACCTCGCAAATGTATACACACACATTAGAGTTTAGAATAATACTTTATGTTCGTCTGTCTATTTTTTTATTACGCTAATGCGTATAATTTTTTTTTAGTGTTGCATAATATGTTCGTCTGCCTCAGTGAAAGAATTGTGGAGCTGAAGAATATATTTGTAATATGTTTATGGTGTGTGTATATATAAACATAATAGTTGGTTTTTTCTTTTCCAATTATACTCTATAACAAATTTTGTTATAAGAATACCATATTTTTGGTGTCATTCAAAAAGATAAGAATTCATATTATATGATATTATATTTGTTACATTGTTGGTGTCATTGAAAAAGATATGTTTAGTTTTTTTA
>Ga0315914_1008314_pt1 | contig 13917 bp, 3 predicted proteins | sample MpolenodulesMG_FD_203920 | JGI IMG/M metagenome (GOLD analysis project Ga0315914, IMG submission 203920) | Medicago polymorpha root nodule microbial communities from Los Angeles, California, United States - elongated nodules | ecosystem: Host-associated > Plants > Roots > Nodule | place: USA...
TGTTTATGTTGTAGTTATCATTTTTAGGGTTTATGTATAATTTGCACTCCAAGTGTTTGATGAAATGTTTGAATGAGTTTTTCATTGATTGTTTTTAATTTCTTATTGTGTAGATTTGAAGCAATAAAGGCCGGGTGGATCGACATTCATGCAGAATTCAACGGCGGAGAACCTCAGAGGCTGAAAGTTCGGTGCCTTGGTGTAACGTTAAGAGGTCTCAAGGATCAACTTAATGAATTCAACCAAGGAGTCAACCCCAGAGACACAAGGAGGGTGAAATACGTTCGGTATAAACGTCCAACGCTCGACGAGTGAAGAGTATCATTCACTTGGGTGGAATTAACGAACGACAAAAACGTGAAGAACATGTTTTGGGAGCACAACATGTTCCAGTGGATCGATATGCGGGTAACGTTGCTGAGATCAATTGAAGATATAATCAACAGTCTGATTCCGCCAAAAGATCGTGATTAGGTAGGGAAATGCACATTCCAACTACAACAATTATCTTCCTCTGGATGGGGTAATCAAACTTGTTAAACGCCAGTTCCCAAGCATTCACCCAGAAGTGTTATTGTTTCATTCAAAAGATTAAATTCTTGTTAGTTTGGTTTAGATGAAGGTATTGAAGTGTCGAGGACTGGACCTCATTCTTTTGGCATTGGAATACCATCATCTAAACCAAACTAACAAGAATTTAATCTTTTGAATGAAACAATAGAACTTCCGGATGAATGCTTGAGAGCTGATGTTTAGCTAGTTTGAATTTACCACATTAAGTGGTAAGATAATTGTTGTAGTTGGAAGGAACATTTCCAAATGTAATGTAATGTAACTTTTATTCGAATTTATTCAATACGCAATTTTTATTCAAATTTACGCTGAATTCCCGAATGTAATATAATGTAACTTTTATTCGAATTTATTGAATAAGCAATTTTTATTCGAATTAACGCTGAATTTATTCTAATTTATTTATTTACTTTATTGGAATTTATTAATTAAATACGCAATTATAAGACAAATGCAAAAATTAACAAAAGTGTGTGACAACCAGCCACAGTAGCGTGACTTAACTCACGCCAGTTTGGCCGATGGTCACAACTCAAGAACACGTTTTTTGGATTTTGGTCGATTATTCAACTTTGGTTTTATTGAGTTTTACACCTTTTTTTTTTTTTTTTACTGCTTTTTGACTGCATTTAGTGCATATAAAACTTATGCAACCATTTCCCCCTATAAATACCCCCTTAAACCTTCACCATTTTCTCACATTCTCTCATTCTTCTCCTCACTCTTTCACCTTCATAGTTTTAGTTTTTTTTTTAGCTTTTTTCGGGGCCAACTTAGTGGTAAAAAAGGGTTAAGGAAGGAGGTAAAATAGGCCAACCGGCTTGGGACACAAAGAGTTAACTCACGCTCCAGTATGTGTAAATTAACACCGGCGTGAGTTAACTCACGTAGCGTAGTTTAACTCACGTAAATAATACACTAGCGTGACTTAAGTCACATAAGGGTATTTTGGACATTTACTTTCGGAATGAGCAGAAACGTATGGGCATTTTATGTATTTTTACTAACTATCCAAAGAAAACTGTCACATATAAAAGTTGTTATATAGAAGGATCACAATGAGATCCAACTTCATGGATATATTAAAGGGTCTTGTTAACTAGTGCCCACGAGACACTAGTTAAGGGAATAAAAAAGGAAATATTTGCATTAAAAACATAATTTTTTACACTTTTTTAATTTTGACTACACAAGTTTCAAAGTCCTTATACTATATTTGGTTTCCTTAACCAGTGCTCCGGAGGTACTAGTTAACATTTTCCTATATTAAAAGATACCAATAATGTATAATGTTGTCTATCAAAAGAATCTGAATATGGTTATGGGTAGTTGGTAAATTTTAGCCAATAATGTATAAAGTTTATGTGGCATTGGATAGTTGATAATTTCAATAGTAGATGGAGTTGTTTTGAAAAGTGAATGGAAGATTGGAATTTGGAAGGCTTGTTTTTTTTTTTTTAAGCGGAAACAAATAAGATAAATTGCATGTGTCAAAAAAAATGAAAGATAAATTGCTTATTATGGTTTTTACCCAACGCAGGCTATATTTTGTCAAAAGCAACTATTTATAGTTTTAATTTTATTTTAATTTTAGGCAAAGTATTATTTACATATAAGCAAAGCGGGTAAAGTTGTTCCTACCGAGTTGCCACTAATCAAAATCACTCTTTTTGTGTCACTATTCATGTTATTATATCTATAATACAGTGGAAAACGAATGAATAATTTTGATTAATGTTAACTCAATATGAGTAACTCTATCCACATTTTGTTGATGTATAATGTAGTTTTTTTTTTTTTACAAATTGATAGGTAATGTATTTTTTTTTTTAAGGAGATGGGTAATGTAGTTGTCACCTTAATTTTCATAATAATACCTTTAAAAAAAATAATTCAAGTGAACCACATCTTCATACGTGATGGTTCTTGAAAACTTCATTTATACTACAGAAATAGTACAACCATAAAAATGTATCGATAGATACAAAGATAAATAAAACTTATTTCACATTACGGTAGAACGAGTACATCATCCAATGAAATTCATGTAATTTGGTAAATATACTCCTAAAAGAACAAGAGAGCGTGTATTTTACTTTTTTGATTATAATTTCCACGTAATGCTTATACAAAGAATCAAGAAACCAACTCAATTTGACATCTCATTATTTAGAAGTAAAGGTTTGCTTTGTAATCATTTTCATATATGTAGCTAAGAATTAAATGCCATATAGATACTCTTTAAAAAAAAAATCACAAAAATGGAACTCGGGTCTCTTAAACTGCTGCATTCTCTTTTATTGGTATGTTGTTATGCATATCCTTTGTTTCTTTTGTGGGTGTAATACCAAGTTCCAGTCCAATGTTCATTCCATTGTAAGCAATGGGAGAGTACATCCACATGTCATCAGAGCTTAGAAGCTGTTAAATTCAAATTCATATAGGGATCAGTAATTGTCTTTGCATTTTAAATGCAGAGAGAGAAAGGAGAATCCTCAAACCTTAATTTGAAGTTGTAAAAACTTCACATATTGGACAGCTTCCTCAAGCATGGTGCTGATATCCACCTGCAGGGTTAATCAACAAAAATTTTCAGAATTTTTTGCAGATGAACCAATTGTTGTTCAATAGTGTGAATGTCATTGAGAAAGAAAGTTACCTTAGTTCCATTGGGGACAAGGTTTTGTAGGATTTTCAACCTTTCATTTATTCTTTCTCTTCTTTTCTATACAACACAAAAGGAAAACATGGTAAGAGCAAATCCCTCACATTACATGGCCAGCAAAAGAATATCATATACTATTCGAAAGACCAAATACATTATCAAGTCCCTTTTTTGTACCGGATTATTCCTTTTTACCCTTTATGTTGGTAAAAGTGAATAAATTAGTCTTTTTTTGTTTTTTTAAGGAAAGTTAGTCCTTTAATTGTTTTGTTAATAATAAGAAATTGATCCATTTTTCCATCCAACTTTATTAAAAAATGCTTACATGATCATTTAACATTGAGGTGGAAGGTGTAAAAAGTGTTTATGACATCAAACATGATTACTTATATACATTTTCTTCTTATTGTTTCCCAATTCAATCCTAATTTTACATATAAATATTTCATCAACAACATTATAAACCAAGTAATCGATCATTTTTGTTTCAAACCAAGACGAAGTAGTACACCTATGATCATAGTTTTGAGAGCGGTGGGTTTGGATCTACCAACTTAACTTTTTAATCGAGTGTGATGAAAAGTGGGTAATAGACTAATATGGCATATCTTTTATGACTTAAGGACTAATTAAGTTCATTTTAACTAACATTAAACAGGACCACAAGATGTATTTGGCCTAAGAGAAACTAAGTGTTGTTATTCCACAAAAGACTTACTCTTGCATAGAGACTCTGTGGATCAGTAGCAGGACCTCTACTAGATCTTGATTTTCCACTTAATTTAGCTGTAGAATCATTCTGGCTCAAACTTGAAGATTCCCTTCCACGTGGCTCATGAGAAGAATTGGACTCATCCTCTGAACAATAACCGCTTACGGTCTGATCCTGAGAACCAGGACTTGTATTCTCTTCAGTGTTTATAGAAGCACACCTAATCGTCCTCCTACATTTAACTTTTCTCTTGTTCTTTGGGACCTATAAAATCAAATGACACGGAGAATTTCAGAAAATCAAAATCCAAACCATAAACTGCGGTGGAAAAGGAAATGCATATCACTTGGAAAGAAGAAATAAAAAACAGCAGTAAGTGAAATATTTAGAAGATTCATGGGCCTTCTGTTTGTTACCTCACTTGAGCTCCTAGATCTTTTTCCTGAATTTTCTGTGCTTGTGGTTTTATCCTCTTCTTGTTCAGAAACTAGTATTTCATGTTCCATTTTTCGGGCCTGCAAATTTTTGTTAGCTAGAACTTGTTCATCAGATTGTGTTGTACATGGAGTGAATTTGGAATGATCAATGGAAAGTCCCATAGAAATATAGTCAAATCTGGTTACTGGATTGTTGAAGCAACTTGTTGTGGGGAAGAGGTTACTAGTATCAGAAGTTGAGCTAGGAACTTGTGCAGTAACTATTGTGGAATCATGTGGTGGCCAAAATGCAGTTTCAGTTCCCAAATTGGAATTCTGATAGAAATGTTGTGAGAATGAGGAGTTACCAAGTAACTGGTTCATAAAATCAGATTCCTCAGCAGTGTAGAGTCCACTGAGAGAAGTCCATTCTTGAGAAATAAGCTCAGTAGGTTCCATTTTCTTTGTTTGGAATGCTTATCAGATGAGAGAGTGCTAGTGTTATATTAATGTATTGTAGAAGATCTCTACACTTGTTTTTAGTGCTTGATAGTATTCCATCTATTTATAGTGGACAAAAAGGAATAGGAATGTACGTACTATATAATAGGGAGTGACTTCATCCTTATATTAGATATGAAAAGAAAATATCTGAATACATAATTGCCAATAATTAGGATCTGACACAGGTATGGTATGGGACCACTTAAGCCTGAGGAGCCAGTTTAAGTAGTTAGTTTTTTAGAAACATTACTTAACTCTTATATGGATTATTTACTTATCATATATATATATTCCAAACGCGTGTGGGAGACGTGGGGTTATCATATTATTATATGATGAGGTTGAAAATGAAAATGAGATCGTGGGGAGGAGTCTTTGTGAGATTAATTCTTGAACAAACTGTCATTGAAACAGACAGCACTATCTATGATCTGTAGCTGGATTTTTGTCCCCTTCAGTCCAGGGATCTTACAAAAAACCTATCTACCTACTACATTCTTCTCTCAAACTTCAACTAGCTAGTAGTTATATAGATCGATCAGAAATATTCAATTTCACCTCTAGATTTTCATACTACTATATATGGCATATTAGCTACGTACATGTGGATGGATGGACATATTCATATATCAGACCAGATTCTTTTGCCAGCTTCATAAGTTAAACTTGAAGAAAATTTAATACAAGTTAAAATCAATACTTATATCTATATGTGGCAACTGGACCACAAACCAATATATTTTTTCATCGATCCACATCCATGTATTTTGTATGTTAATTTGTTCAACTTGCTTACACGTATGAATTAGCTAGCTCGAGGTGAATTCCCCGGGGGGATTTATGAATATATATGAAACTCTAGAACACAATTTCTGAATATGAATGAATTCCATAAATGTTGATTACAGTGTTATACATATATAGGAAACACACCTCTTATCTTATCTTATATATATACAAAGCAGAGAAAAACAGAAGGGGAAAAATGAAACTGAAACAACAAATAGGTACCTAACAATGTTCTAACTAGAATATAGTTGGTGAATAAATAACTGGCCGAGCTAGCATGCATGCGCTCCCGGTTGATGCCATTTGAGAATACTACTAATTTATTTATAAACATAACAACTAATAATAGGGCTTGGTTGAACTATTACCAACTCATTTCTCTTAAGGAATTAATTACATCTAAACTTTTGATCTTGCACTCTCACTTTCCTAAGATTTCAACTTATCAACTTTATGACACTGCAATCCTCCACTTGACTTGTTAATGTTAAGCAGCAAGACAAAATAACAGTATTCCTTAAACATTATTGGCAAAGTAATATTTAGGAAAACATTCCAAAAACATTAATAATAATAATAAGACAATTGGGTTAAGATGCTTTTCTAGAGTCTACTCTAGACTAGAACTTGAAAAAGGGTGGTCTGGTCCCACCTCAGCTCATAATTGGCAACATATTTATTCACATATGATATGACGACATCTTGAAATGAAACTCAATTTGCATTATTATGGGATTGGGACCACTCGCAAAAATAATAACTTAACCATTGCACTTGCACTTGCACTTGCACGAGGGATTGTTGTTTTTGCTTCCGCGTGAGATACAGAAACAAAACATGGTTGTATGAGACTGCTAGATGACAAAATGAAGCACAAATGAATATGTACTATACTAATACAAGCATAACAATTACTAGTATTTTATTTCGTGGCATATTTGTTTGCCAACTGGAATAGCGTCTCATGATTTTCAAATATAAAATCAATCCATTTTAGTAAAACAGTGCAAAGATAGAGAATTTAGCACAAATGGTAATATACCGAAACATACATTCGAGATAAACTAAGTAGAATTCAACCCACCAAAAAATTGAAAACCATTACATATCAATTCCTAACCATACAATCTAATCATAATGTGAACCATTCATAGAGGATCTAAAAAATTATAAAGGGCAAAATTTTTATTATGTAGACTTGCTAGCTAAGTTTGATGCTTCTTTCTTAGTTCACATTTCTCCTCTGTCAAGTTATACATACTTCCTTCATTCTTGCAGAAACTTTATTTATGTAGATTATAATTTTCGTTTACTTATGCTGCTCTCCTCTTCCTTTGTAAAAAAAAAGTCATAAATTGTGTACTGACTATCACCCCTTCAATTGCTATATGCATTTCTCTTTGTTTGTTAATTCATTTGTGATGAAACCATGATATTGTCAATAATTTTATGCCCTCTATTGCAAAAAAATAAAAAAGTAAAAACTTGTTAATTAATTCTTTTTTTAAAAATAGTATGTGTCTTGGTGAATGGTGACTTGTTTTAGAAACAACTCGGTCTTGTTCTAATATTGTCTCGTTTTTATTATACTCTATTTTATTGAATTTGATCATGTTTAAGGTCAAGTTTGAAATATTGGTCAAGTCTAATGTTACGTTTGGGCTACATGTAACCCGTCCTTTATAGACCTTCACCTTGTAAAACCAAATAATGCTTTTGCAAAGTTTTTTTTGAACAATGTGTTTTTGCAAAGTTAATTGAAGTAGAAAGAATAATGTGTTGAATTTGAAATTCAAGTATGGAGAATTAGAAGGAGGAATTGATGCAGGCGGGAGTGTGGAGTTATCCTATCCATTTCTCAAAATAAACAGAAGATGCAATCAAGAGAGAAATAAACATAAAAAGTAAGCTTAAATGTGTGTTTGTTCCCTGCACTTTTACCCAATTTTGACATTAGTCTCTGCGCTTTTTTTTGTTTGACATTGGTCTCTGCAGTTTGTAAAACTTTTGGTTTTAATCCTTCTGTTAAGTCTCAGTTAAAAACTTTTGATTCGTCCTACTATTTAGTGAGTCCCTCTAGTATTACTTATTTTATAGTATTTCAAATTTTTTGTCTCTTTTTCAATGTAAACGGAATAAATGGAGATGATTTTGAATGAAAAGGATCCTAGCTAACTTGTGAGGACGACATCATTTTGGCAGTGCGTAAGTTGGGGAGGATTGAGAAGGGGTGTTGAGGTGTTTAATTCTTAGTATGTGACTAAGAATTTATTTTTAGTAAATTAAATCTGAAAAAATTGATTTGGAATAAAAATGAGTTTGTCGTAAAGTGATCAAGTTTGATTATATTTATGTAATATTTAAGTATAAATTTAAGGTTAAAATCAATTATAGAAGACAAAAGTTACAAATTCAATCTTCAAGTAAAATCATTTCTAAAAGCAAAATTGATTCTCCTTTATATCACAAACATGAAAAATCAATTTTACAACCACTAAAATCACTTTTGAGTTTCCAAATATTGACACCAAATATATCCTAAAGTGTTGGGAGATGGGGGAGAAATGTTTTGGTCAAAAACCGTGGGTGAGTGGAGTCACTTTAAAGAATAAATTTAGTTGATTGTTTTCTTTATGAGAAATGCTTGTTACATCGAAATTGTAAAATTGGTACTCCTTCCGTTCTATAATAATTGAGCCATTTGCAAAAAAAAGTGTCCCAAAATAACCGAGTCATTTCACTTTTCAATACAATAATAATTACTTTTTTCCCTTTATAACTCTAATCAATACAACTTTCATCATTTCCAATTCAATATATTCCACTTTACATTTATGATAGTGAAAAATGCATCAATACTTAACAAGTGCACTTAAAACTATTTTTCTCTCTCTTTCATTTATACATTTTTCTTAATACGTGTTAAATGATTTTTTGACTCAGTTAATCCGGGACGGAGGGAGTAAGATTTAAGGATAAATTTAGCAGAATGTTTTCTTCTTACCTTGTTAGGATGGTATTATTATTTCTTGATATACACATTTCAAATAATTAATAAAGGGCGCCGGTGGTTGTCATGCATTTAAAAAAAGAGACAAAACCCTTGCGATGGGAATAATTGAGGTATGGCTAGCCACTAACAACTCGACTAGTGGTCCTAAAAATGGTGCATATACTATATAAACGGAAGAACTTTTAGAGAAAATCTTCAGAAAATCAAGTAATTAATCAGATGATATTGTTAATATAAATAAAATATTGATAAATACGTTCGTTAATTATAAATATCATTATTAGTTTATATTAAACCTTGCTGTAATGTTTAATCCCTTGGACTTCTTTATTTGATAACCGAAATAGAATGGACTTAGCTGCAACTTTTTTTTTGTCTAACTATTGGAACAGTTAATCATTTTTAGTTTATATTGAGTTGGCTTGATTGTTGGTTGATGAATTAAAGAGTAAAATAATATGAAGTTAATATACTGTATGCCCAAAAAAAAATTCCAGAAATTTAAGCCCATTTTATTCTGAGTATTTTTTTGTATTGAATTATATTGACCCTTTATTTTCTTCAACCGTAGAGGTTCAAAACAGGATTGCAATTTTGTGATTAATTTTAAAATAAAAAACAAAACAAAACTTCTTAAAGAATACTTTCTTTTTAGAGGATTCTTTGTAGTACTTGGTTTGTAAAAATATGTGTAATATAAACAAAACAGGAAGTTATACGTTAGAAAGAATAATTATTGTCAAAGAAAAAAATCTTGATCGCAATAGTAGTAATTGTTCTGGTTTGAAGTATATTTAAAAGGGGGGTAGGAATGAAAAAAGAGGGGTGGGGATAGGAATGAGTAAAAAATAATGAAGGAGAATATACGGGCCGGGCCGGGTCGGGCGATCATCACTCACTGCTGACTTAAGTGAAGTCTGGTTGATTTTGAAATTGAAATTGAAATCTATCATGAAAAGAAGGTTTGAAAATTTGAAATGAATTGAATACACAAACACTATCAACATCGAATCTAAACAGTAAAACAAAAACCCTAAGATTAGATTAACAATGGCAACACCAACAGCAGTGGTATCAGGTCGAGAGTTAACAAACCCTCCATCAGACGGAATCTCAAACATTCGATTCTCAAACCACAGTGATCATCTTCTCGTCTCCTCTTGGGACAAAACTGTTCGTCTTTACGATGCAACCGCAGATGTTCTTAGAGGCGAGTTTCTTCACGGCGGACCTGTTCTTGACTGTTGCTTTCATGATGACTCTTCTGGTTTCAGTGCCTCCGCCGATAACACTGTCAGACGGTCAGTTACTTACTTACTTACCTCACCTTTCCATTTTCTCACCAGATCCATTCTTACTTCTCTTTTCAATTACTTTTTATAGCCTCATTTTTGCTACCGGTAAGGAGGATATTTTGGGAAACCATGATGCTCCTGTTCGTTGTGTTGAGTACTCCTATGCCGCAGGTACTTTTCTTACTCTTTTCAATACACTAGTTTCAACATATACCTTTAACTTATCCATCATTATATTTTAGGCCAATTGATCACTGGAAGTTGGGACAAAACCATTAAATGTTGGGACCCTAGAGGTGCAAGTGGTCAAGACCGCACTCTAGTCGGGACGTATTCACAACCTGAACGTGTTTACTCTCTATCTCTTGTTGGACATCGCCTTGTAGTAGCAACCGCTGGAAGACACGTTAATGTTTATGACATGAGGAACATGTCTTGTCCTGAACAACGAAGGGAATCTTCATTGAAATATCAAACCAGATGTGTACGCTGCTACCCAAATGGAACAGGTAAACTGTAGTGTATGTGTCATTTTGGAATAATTTTGCTAAAACTTATGGTTTGGACTTTCTTTTGTTTCTTCAATCTCATTTCAAATCTTCATCAAATGCTGGTTTGTGTTTTGCTTATACTCTGTGCTTTAAATATTGTTTATGCATGATCACTATTATTGATTGAAAGAGGAGAGTAATGTGTAAATTCATGTGTTCAGTTTCTTAGCCTTGATGTTCATATTCCACATACTTTTTGCAGGATATGCTCTTAGTTCTGTTGAAGGGCGGGTTGCAATGGAATTCTTTGACCTATCTGAGGCTAGCCAGGCAAAGAAGTATTGATTTTTAGTGTTTTGTTTACATTTTAACCACGTCAAAATTGTTGTTTTTTTTACTTCATTTATGTATTCTATATAATACCTCATTTGCTTCTAAACTCTACACAGATACGCTTTCAAGTGTCATAGAAAATCTGAAGCTGGAAGGGATATCGTCTATCCTGTAAATGCCATGGCATTCCACCCCATGTAAGTTTTTTCAGGTTCTTTGTCTACCAAATTTTCTTATCACCTTAATTAACTAGCATGCTAGAGAAGGTTAAAATTTAAAACAAATTGTGGTTTTAGTGGATTATATAAATCTCGTTATCAGCTATTTATGTTCTCTGGGTCCAAAGAATGGACACTGATAATACCACAATGGCTTGAGTCAGGAAACAATAATCTCTTCGCTTGTACCAATTTTTTGTGTGTGACAGTTCCTTTCATACATGTTATTGATAATCATGACTATTTGGTTTAGAAATTAAATAGTTGCAAGTATATTGTTGGGAAGGTTGGTTGCATACTGAATGCTGATAGGATCATGAAAGGTGTGCAACTCAGTACTCCAAAAATCGACTAGAAAATGACTAGGAGATATTATGAATGTTATTGGCATGTGATGTAGGATTTGTATCATTCAAAACACCAAAGATGACATGGGGATATTGCACATAATGGATTCCAAAATTGGACGGTTAGAATTAGAATATACAAGAGTTTCCCACTCATACAACAATGTAATAGTTGGAGTAATAAGAACCAATCTGGGGGACGAGAAAACGTGTGCAAAGGTGCGAAACACCTTGAATATCATAAGGAATCTTATTGATAAAAGGTGCTAAACACCTTGAATACATTGTTCTTTCTATAGAGTACGGCTTATCAAACTGACAATCTCAGCCAACTATCAGTCGCAACTAACAGCTGCTAACCTAATTATCACTAATTTATTAGAGCAGTACACTCATGAAAAATCTTCATGCAGATATGGTACATTTGCTACAGGAGGTTGTGATGGTTTTGTTAACGTATGGGACGGAAACAACAAAAAGAGGCTATACCAGGTTTTTCTCATTTGCCTCGAGTAAATTTAGAGTCAGTTTCTTCTTATGGCACTGCATCAATTACTAAATTTCCATTTAACCTTGCAGTATTCAAAATATCCTAGTAGCATTGCTGCCCTCTCGTTTAGCAGAGATGGACGCCTCCTAGCTGTTGCATCAAGTTACACTTTTGAAGAGGGACCTAAACCGTAAGTATTCCCTACTCCCATTTTCTCCACACACACGTTCTCTCTATCTCTCTCTCTCTAATCTGTTGTTAATTTCTTTTGCAGCCATGACCAAGATGCTATCTACGTTCGCAGTGTGAACGAGATTGAAGTCAAGCCAAAACCCAAAGCCCTTCCCAATCCTGCAGCTTGATTAACTGGTTCCTGATAGTAATTTTGAAAAATAGAATTTTCTTTTATTATATTTTACTGTGTACTTTGTTCACATCTTTGTTGTGAACATCTCAAGGTAGACTAATATTGTGAAGCACCAGCGAATTTCTAAATACGTGGTAGTTAACATTTTGGCATTTCTATTTTATGCGTCCGAGTTTCCCTTCGTTGTAAATATTTGTTGTTGCTATGTTGTAACGACCCAGGGTGGGTGACTACCATTTCTATTGACATGCTTCTCGAAATTTGGACCATCTCTAACAGAGATACCTGTTCTTAGGGACTACTACGTTCTATTTTAAGTATCAAATTAGCAGGAGAAAAAAAAACTTAGAACGTGTATTCGTGTAATTTTATATTTTTGATGTACTATTACGTTATTTTAACTCAACTTTATTACACTCTATTATGAACTTATAAAAACTGTTAATTATAAAGATAGATTTGTTATTTTTTTTACAGAAATTATAAAGATAGGTATGTAAACTTGTTATGGTCTTCTTTTTATTTTCAACTGATGTGAACATACTTGAAGGAAATTATGTGAACAATATGTGGTAATATGTGATTCCGATTGAATTTCAAATTATTTTGTGAAATTATAAAATTACCATTTACCCATATATATTGTTTTGAAGAAATGTGGTAATTTTTATGGAAGATTGGTAAATTGAGAATATCATCTGATTATAAACAATTGATACACATTAAGCATAATACTTGCAAAATCAAACGTTAATCCTTATCATGAAAATATGATCAGATTTTAAACAATGTATTTTCTTGAGCATTTCTAATGTAAAGAAACTAGCAATTTATTCGTTGATAATTTCTATCGATGCCTTCATATAAGAAAATGGTGAAATCAAACCTTGCATTGACGAAATTGAAAATTCAAGAATCTCAATGTTTGTGCTATGTGAAAACTATGGATGGATCTTAGTAGAAACGTAGTTTCAAATTTTATACGGAAACAAAAACATTCTTATGCAATGTTTGGAGGAATGCTTAGAATTTGTGACCTAAGTCGCAAAATATATATTTTAAAAGTATAACATTTTATTCCCATTTCCATTAGTAATATTCATAATTTTGTTCTAAGAAATAGAGAACATAGCTAGTTCAAATATGCACTAATAGGTAGATACTACCAAAGACTCGCCCACAATGACCACCTAAACAAGTCTTGCAGAAGTAACAATCAATAATTGCAATAAGCCTACAAAGTCTCACTGCTTTAAAACTCGTCTCCGATCTCAACACCTTGTCTAGCTCTCTAAGCAAAGGAATCAAACTCCTATCCTTTTCCAAGGCAGTCAGTAGTTACAAGTTCTTGAACAACTTATTGTCCAAAAAAACAAAAAAACTAGAACCAATTTTACAGAGGATCGTTTAATCTAATTGACAAGCAAAACAACCTAGATAGTGTTGTTCAATTCGATTTGCCAAATAAACCGCACATAGCTCTCAGTAGTCCCATACTCAAAGGGTCGGGCTAACCTACCACAAACAAGTCAACCACCAAACAAATGTATGAAAGTTTCATAGGTTACAGGATGAGTTGGTGTTAACAATCACAACAGATGTATATCAATGTATGGACATTCTAAAAATCTAGAATTTGCAGCGCACACACATTGGCTGACAATGGGCTACACAATATATTGTGTTTCAGATTAAGCAACAAAA
>Ga0315914_1008315_pt1 | contig 13916 bp, 6 predicted proteins | sample MpolenodulesMG_FD_203920 | JGI IMG/M metagenome (GOLD analysis project Ga0315914, IMG submission 203920) | Medicago polymorpha root nodule microbial communities from Los Angeles, California, United States - elongated nodules | ecosystem: Host-associated > Plants > Roots > Nodule | place: USA...
CAGATTCAAAGTATTGATATGTTGAATTCTATTGATTGATAGGTGACCTACTATAAATCTTAATTATTTAGTGTTTTTTTTGACAAAATCTTAATTATTTACTTTAATATCAATTTTATGCAATTTTATACTATTAGTATTTAATTTACTAATAAACAAAATTAACATTTGACTCCAAAAAAAACATTTCAAATGATTTGAGCATATCAACAAATGGCGGTAAATATATCATAAAGCAGTTTAGATCGTAAAAAACTATGGTAAAATCTTTGAGTTGGAGTGAAGATGGAGGTTTGAGTTGCGGGTATAAGTGCAATATCATTGTCTTCGTGAGTTTATCTCAATTGACAAGGACATCGCATAATTTATATAGGGATCGGGGTTCGAACCTCAGACACCCCACTTCTCTACATTTAAATGTGTGAGCTCCTGCCATTGGTCTACTAAAAAATAAATAAAATAAGTGCAATACCATTTTTGTGATGTAGATAATTAAGGTAGGCATATAATGATGACAAGGATTTTAATGCAAAATAAGTTGCGGTTGGGTGTAGAATGAATACTTTTTTTTGATAAAGGTGTAGTATGCATATGTGATGTTCACAAATTAGTGGTGTTATCTTTATTGCTGGTCCTGTTGTAATTATGTTTTGAGCTGGTTTATAGTATAATTTTTTTTGTTGAATAGCTGGTTTTTTTAGTATATTAGAACAAAGTAAAGCTTGGTGTGTCATATTTTGATTTTTTATTTTTTTATTGCATGTTAATATCAAGTGCGTAAGGTGTATTGGATGATGATCATGCAAATCATGCTTTATTGTAATATACTATACTATAGTGGTATAACTTGTACAATTGTTCTATTTGTAAATATGTTTCTAAATCCCTTCAAAAAAAACATATTATTTTCCTTTAGGTATATTTCTATTTCTCCTTTTAAAATAGCAACCATCAAATCTATGTTATTATAAAAATAAAATAAAAACATCAAATCTATGCTAACTTTGACATTGCCTATATATTGTTTTTTTTTTATGAGGTAATATATTGTATATTTCTGAAAGGTCTGACTTTGATTGTTGGTTTTTCTAGAAATTAATAATTCCAATATATAAGTATCTCTTTTTCTCCTTCAAAAAAATATCTCTTTTTTGAAAAAATTTAAAGCCTAAATTGATTTATAAAGCAAAAAATTAAACTTTGAAGTGTGCAAAAACGAGAGCCGATCAACTATTGGGCCTATTCCATAGAAATATACAACTTGGCCGAGCTCCAGCTTGAAATTTGTTTGTTTCATACCCTCAAATTTGATCTCTACCCACAATTATCGTAAAATTCTTGTTTTCCACTACACTTACAAAACTAATTTTTATGAAGAGTTTCTGACAACTCTCTCATTTGGCGTAGCCAAGGGGTGGTAGATAGGGAATTGGATCAGATTCAGTCAGGATTGTAGATTTTGATCAAATGGTTCATATCTCAAGATTTTTTTCTTTTTATTAAATATGAAATTTTAATGTTGAAATCAGAATCATCCGATCTTATAGGATGGACTTGAACCCTCCGACTACATAGAAACCCAATTGTCATAGGTGCAATCAGAATCGTTCCTATGAAATTGGAGGCTCGACTCTGATAGTAAAAATAGGTCCCCTAATAAAAAACACAACTTTTTTTAAAAGAGAACAAAAAAGTCTATTATTAGAACTTTGTTATTTTACATGATAACGTAACTGTAACTGTGAGCCAAAAGTTACAAGTGTTCTAAACAAAATAAGAAAAAAAATTATATTGTGTTTTTAAGGAAGAAGTGAGTATTGAGGATATTTAGAACTCAAATCGATGATAAATTAGGCTTAAATTGAGGCCCAATCATGTTGAATGAAAAAAGTAATTAAAGTAAAAATGTATCTAGCTTAGCTTCTGGGAGTTGAACCCAATGATAATTACAATGCAAGCACAGTTCTGTACCACCAAGCCATCTTAATAAATATGATATGCTCGCGCGTTATTAGTAGATATAGGATTTTTCCATATATATATAAAATAAAAAAATTGGGCCTCGCACTTTGGGAGGCCCAGCTCGGTAGAGCTGAGCTGTTTGCACTCCCTAAAGGCCGGCCCTGGGTGCAATGGATACCATCCATGTTTATTTTGATAGTATACCTATGTATACTTTCTATGGGAGGCTTTATAAAATTCTAGCTTAATTAAGGTTCTGTGTTCGAATTTAGCAATGGGCATGCAATAACTATAAAATCTTATGGAGAGTTTGCCACTCATTTGGATCTAAAAAAACATGAGGAATTAGATCTACAATTGCGTATGGAGGATATATGGTTTACACAATTGCTCATGGAGGATATATGGTTTAAAAAAAAATGAGAAATAACATATTCTAACATTATAGGCTTCATCAACAGAGTCGGATGAAACGGTTGAAAAAGATATTCATGTTTTTCGTCGGTGCCTTCGAATATGATTGGGTTTAGGGGACCTGTGAAATTTATTTATCTATTTTAGTGCAGAAAACTATTCACGTTAATTATTTGTTAAAAATGTATTGAAGAAATCTATTTACATAAAATGAAAAACTATATAGAAAATGAAAGTTATATACAAAATTTAAATTTCCCAAATTAATTTTATATCATCTTATCGAATTCGTATGAAAAAAATACTTACTATATTGAATTTATATTGTGTGTATTGTACATTTAGAAATTTAATGGAACCATGTAACATGAGTCTATTTTGATATTGTCTGAAACTTACAGGCTGTGGTACTACTACAGTTTTTTGACGTATATATAATAATCTCAGACTGATCAGTCAGCTTAGCAACACAGTTGTCTTCTCCCTTATGGTAGTAATACGCAGTACTATTAGACAAGAAGAGAGAAGATTTTGATTTTGAGAGGTATAACCAGTCCCAAGAAAATGAATGTCAGGTTCAAAACTAAGGAAAGGAACCTCTTCATCTCTCTTCAGAATCTAAACTTCAGAACTCAGAACAGAAGTCAATGTAACACGAGCTTGAACTTGGCCTGTACAGAAAGATAATTATTGCCCCTTTTTTTTTTTTTAACAAAGATAAATGCTCATATGTAATTATATAATAAATATTACATTATAAGAGTGTGAGAAAAATTCGCTTCTCAATCCAAATTCTACATAATCTTTGATGTGAACAATATTCAATGAAACTTATTGAAAGGCTTGGTGAAGAAATCATTAACGGACAGTTTTAGAATGAGAGTAGCAATAAAGATAAGTGCAACCAATAATATTCCTTGCTAGACTCAAACCATCGAAAATAGCCATAAGTTTTATTCATTTAGTTGAACTAAATTAATAATTTATAATTTATACACTTTAAATTTAAAAGTTTTGGTTAAATGTTTTCTGTTTATCAAATTTGTAAATGTAAAATATTTTTTTGTTATTGAGCTGACACATTTTGATATAACTCTAACAAGTTGAAGCTCATTTTTTTATAAAATATTTTTTTGTTGAATTTATTCTGAACTCAGATATAAGTTATATTTGATGATTAAAAATATAAGCAAAATCTAACTAAATTTTATTAAGCTTTATGTGTGAATGGTTACGTATCACATCGTGTGTGAATTGATAAAAAAAAATTGGATTCATAGAGAGACAGTCCATATCCTAATGTCTTAAAGTTTAGGGAGGAGATCAGACATCTCTCTTTCTCGTGGTTCTGAAGCATTGACTCGTTGCTGCTCTTATGCTTTTGGAATTTCCAACAAGTAGTATCAAAACTCTGATTTGACTTGGCGGGGGGCGGGAGCTAGATCATGTTTATTAATACTTGGCGGAAAGATTGTTGAGTTTAAGTGTGAGTGGTTAAGTCCTACATAATCTGTGAATAGATAAATCATAGAATAAGAAAGATAATTCATATATCCGACACCTTAAGATTTTAGATGAAGATATAATGTATCCATCTTTCGTTGTCATAAAACATTGACCCTCTCTTGCCAGTCTCTCCAATAATTTCATTATATTTGATGATATTAATCTCACAAAACTCATTATTAATGAAATAAATTTACACACACAATTAAACAAGATATAAGTTTGATGGTTGTGCCTTTAGTCGTTCGGATATACTAGTATTAAAATAACAAAAAGTTGTGCAATATGACTAAGATTGTGCTAAATAATTGAAGTTACAGCTTGAATTCCCAAACTTCTACGCAAAACAACAAAATTTCTCCACCATCACACTCTTTCTCTTTTATTTCTTTTAGAATTATGATTGCTTTTTTGTTTGTTAATGTCAAGATACTCGATGTTCGTTCAAGGTAAACAAGCTTCCATTGACTTCTGACGTATCAAAACAAGAAAGCCTTTTGGACAAACAAAGCATACATCTATCTAGTACAGAAAATTCTTAGTCAGGGTGTTTGTTCTATTGATTGTTTGTTATATTTACACGATACACTGATCATTTGATTTTTTGTGATACATTTTAATTTCATAATTAAAATTAAAGTTAAAATTAATAAATGAACTTTACAGTTTTTCTTATTTAAGAAGCATGATACGAACACGAATACCAGACACGACACAAACACGGATATGCCCACACCACTAACAAAAAAATCATATGATTTAATGTAATTGTAAGTGTTAATGTCACGTCATTGTCAGACAATACATGTCCAACATCGGACGTTTAATCTGAAGACGTGCTCCATAGTTTCTTGCCAATGGTATATAGGGTTTGAGGCAAACTAAACTAAACACATATTCAAAAGACCTGTATCACATCATGTTCGACTATTCATCATAATAATATATGTTAATAAATATTAATTAAATTTAAATTTATACAATAATAAATATAAAATAATATTTCGACAATGCTGTATTATTAGTACACATAAATCCTTACTAGGTACTAATTAACGTTAATAATGTCTGGTTGGGATGCACTTGCTCATAGAGAAGAATACTTGTAAAAATCTAACATCATGGTTAACATTAATTAGTTGCAAGAAGCATTCTACACAAAATACAAAAGAAGGTTATACTTAAATCCATACTACCATGTACTATCAAAATAAGAAATTTCTACTATTAATTTCATGAAAAGAACACAGAATCCCATAAAAATAATAATTAGCTTAAATTGTCTTTTCTGAATCTTCCACACTACCATACACCATACCTCTCACTGAAACATATCTTTCTGATTTCACTTCCACTCAGTTCAGTAATCAGTAATAGTACATAGTCTTCTCCTCCATCTTGTTTTCATCAATACTCAAGTAACCATTATTACAACTACCACTATTACTACTAATTAATTGCTTAATATACTCAAGATCATAATCCAAAGGTGTAGTAGTAATTTCCTTTTGATTTTGACTAAAGCATAAATTCACCTTTTCTCTTTCCCATTGGTTAACATCAACAACATCACTTCCATGACTAAGATTGAACTTGTTGATTTGCATGAAATTCTGAAACCCCATTATTTCTTCTTGTTTCCCAAGACTTCCATCAGATGAACTGCAACAACTTCCCTCATTTCCAAACATGACAAGACTTTCTTTCATCATAGGGTTTTGATATTGCATGGAAGTAGTATTAGTATTACTACTAAAACCATTGAGTAAGGACTCTTGGTTATGGTAAAAAGGGAGAGAGATTGAGTTACTTGATGAAGGAACAGAAAATTGTTGTTCAAGAGATGTTGTGAAAGATGTGTTTGTTGGTGTTTGGTTGTAATAGGAGGTGCAATGAGAAGGAAATGAAGAAGAGGTTAGATAAGGTAAGACTGTGCTATGAGATTGAGGAAGAAGATTCATGAGTTTCTTCTTTAGTTTTGTGTTCCAGTAGTTTTTGATATCATTATCAGTTCTTCCAGGTAATTGAGCAGCTATAATTGACCACCTAAAACAATATCATGAAAATAAGACAAAAAAAAAATGTAGTTTTCATTAACCAAACAATACATATGAGTGGATGATGATGATGCTAGATCTAAACTTGAAATCCATGTAGTCAAAATGTAGGTAGAATATAGATGAGGTTTTAATCAAAATGGAAAAAATGCTTATAAAAAAAACTGTGTTTATACACCTTTGAAAATGGTAAAATCCCTAGATATCATGATAAAAAAAATGAAGCAAAAAAAAAAGGGGAAAGAAAATGTCAATGTCAATATTTCTGGATCTGGATAGTTAATTTCAAAGTAGATTATTAGGTATAAAAAGCAAAAAAATGTGTGAAAATAAGTACAAGTAGTACTAGTAGTGAGTTTTTTTTTTCTATATATAGTGTATAAAAATATTAGTATAATAACTAATACCTGCTTCCAATATTAGCATAAAGAGTGCAAATGATTCTGTCTTCTTCATCTGAAAATTCTCCATGCTTAATGTTTGGCCTTAAATAGTTAAGCCATCTCAATCTACAACTTTTTCCACATCTCCTTAGACCTAAAACGATATATAACATGAGATTTGTTAGGTTTAAAACTATGTAACTTATATAACTTCATCAAGCATTTTTCATGAAATACTAAGAATTCTTACCAGCTTTTTGAGGAAGAGAAATCCAATTTCCACCAGTTCCATGTTTTTCTATATACTCTTTGAGCTTTGTATCTTCTTCTGGAGACCATGGTCCTTTCTTCACATTTGCTTTGTCACAGCAAGGAGCTCTTCCCATTTCTCTCTCTCTTTCTCTGATGGTTATCTCTTTTGTGGGGGCTTCTTGTGCTTTATAATAAAGAGACCTTGTTTTTAAACAGTTAAAAAATTGTTATTTTATTAGATTTTCATTGAGAGAGAAAAAAAGCATGCAAAACTCAAATGAAGAAAATGTTGAGATATATTTAGTTTAATTTAATTTACCAATCTTCTTAATGTTTAGTCATTTGTCTAGAAGAGAGCTTTCTAATCTCAAATAGGATTGGATTTGGATTGTTTTTAATGTATCCAATCAAATTTTGACCGTTTGATTAATTAGTAAGGTTTGATTGTTTTGTAATGACAAAAAAGTATCCAAAGTTTGTTATAAAGAAAGAAACATTGTAATTGTAGTGTTAGTGATGTTTACAGCTACCAACATTGTGACTCAAATCCGAACACACGGACCAAAATGGATGATTGACCTGATTTTCTTCAGCATAGTGGGGTTTAATTATTATTTTAATAATCATAATAATTTATTAATCAAAGCATTGACACTCTGAAAAAGTAGTAGAACATTATATTAAAGATTGAGAGAAAAAATTGGAAAGGAGCACGCAATTAGCAATTAAAATACATAAGTATATCTAACTGGAGGACATGTATAATTAGGGCGCACCTGAACTTTCATGAAATTACGTTGTCATTAAATAATTGTGCAAAAGCAGGTCATGTATCTTTTGTGACTGCATACAACCACGTCCTTAAACTTTACAACCAAAATATCAAAATGATTCATACATGCATGTATAGTTAAATATATATAATATTTTGCAATAAACTATATATAACATTTTTAAATTAGTATCACATTTTTTGAATTAAATTCAGCATAGTCGTCTGAAAGTAAGAGTGTTCTTGGAGACTCATCTTCAAGATCGATAGAAAGAAAAATGCTATGTTTTGCGAGAACATTAATCCCGGATACATCACGACAGTTATCTTCAAGCCTACTACTAGAGGTGATTTCTATCTTTTCCAAAACAAAAGGTAGTTTGCAATTTTGTTTTTAACTCAAAATACGCATCGTGAAAATGTCGTGAATACATATTTCGCTATTTATAGCACTCCTGCGATAGAAATGATAGATTCTTTTAAATTTAAAGAAGGGACGAGCAACCACAATGCATTTGGTATGAACAATTGATCGAAAGAAGTTTAAATGGATAGAGTTGCTCAAATAATACATACTCGAATATGCGTCTTGTTGACTCTTGGAGTGAGACATTGACATGAAAAACCATTGTCCAAAATGTAGAGGTAGAACCCTTCCGTAATTTGAGGAGATCTTTGTATTTGCTTTTTATTTTTGTCTTTATCTTTTACCGTGCAAGGTTTATGTCCCTCAACTTTTTATTTTTAAGTTTTACCTTAATAAGAAAAGGTTAATTTTATTTTTTTTATTTAGGTAAAACTTAAAAATAAAAACAAAAACTCCAATTTTTCATTACTTTTATCTTGAAATTTTGATGTTTAAAAAACTTTATATTTAATTTCTTACAAGTTAAAAAATTCTAATTTTTTATAAAAGACTTTCTTATAATGTTTATCTGTAAAAAATCATTCAAAAATTTAAAATCTAAGTATAATTAAACAATTTTTTATTCAACAAGGAATAAAACTTTTTGAGTCATGTTAACTTGTGCCCTTGGGGCACAAGTTAAGAAGCTAAAAAGGAAATTAAAATATACTCCCTCCGTCCCGGATTAACTGAGTCACTTGCTCATTTCACACGTATTAAGAAAAATGTATAAATGAATGAGAGAGAAAAATGGTTTTAAGTGCTACTGTTAAGTGTTGATGCATTATCCACTATCATAAATGCAAAGTGGAATATATTGAATTGGGGGTGATGAAAGTAGTATTAATTAGAGTTATAAAGAGAAAAAAGTAATTAATATAATATTGAAAAGTGAAATGATTCAGTTATTATGGGACAGATGGAGTAACGTTTGTATTGAAAAGTCAAAATTTTATAATTTTAATACATCGAATGCACAATTTCCAAAAAAAAGTTTCTATACTTAATTAGTTTCTAAACTTGTACCTCAAAGCCATAAGTTAATATTTCCCAAACTTTTTATAAAGATCAAAACGTGTCGGTTTTTTATGAGAACTAAATAAAATTCACTAAGGAACTAAAACCTTATTAACTCTATATATAAACATGAACACATGATGATAATAGATCCTCATTAGGTTTCATTTGAGCTCTAGGGATGAGATAGATTCTTTGCCCGTAAATTAAAGTGATCAGGTGTCTGGATTGACTAATCAATACATTTACATGATGCAATGCATCATATTACCTACCTAGCGATTGTCCTTGATCAGCATCATTGTGAAATTTAAATAAGCAAAAGAATCACTTACTATACCCTAGTCACACTAATAACATTCTTGCTAGGGAGCCTCATGTTGCTTGGAGACATAAGAATAGAACCTAAGGTCTATCTGGAAATGCCCCATTCAATTTCTTAGATCATGCTGATCATATGCCTATATCCATATCCTATAGTTGAACAGGAAGGTAATGTGTTATTACTCGGTGCTGCATGTGATCTATGCTGGATCGTGAGTTTTAGTTGTTAGAAGAAATAAGATAAGATATGATATATATTTTGTGCATACATACATTTTCAACATGATTTGTTAAGATCATGTAGGTGAAAAAAAAAAGGATTTAGTCAATTTGAATTATAATGGATGGATCAAAATTATTCTTTAGTCCATTTACCATTTCACTATAAAAATTAATTAAGTAATAATATTAAAGAACAATTTTGATCCATCTATTATAATTCAAATATAATTGATCCATTTTTTTTAATGCCTGATTGCACCTTGTATATACACATCACTAATTTTATAATTTATAATATTTATTATTTAAAAACACAATTACTCCAATCGAACACCTTAATTTTTCTTATTGAATAGATCTTGTAAATAATTTTGTGTCATTATATTTCAATAAAATTTATTTATTTTAATGCAAATTATTAAGTGGGGGCATGCAAAAAGGAGAGAGATACTATACTTTTATTGAAGGTGAGAAAAACCACAAGAAGGGGGGGTTGAATTGTGTTTTAAAAAAAAACTTCTCTTTCTTACGTTCTGAAAAACTGTTCCCAGATTCAGAGTTTGAAATAGTTCAGAGTCTGACTTGAGTTCAGAGTCTTAGTGCAGCGGATAATAGTAAGAGAACGGAGAGAGAAAGAACACAAGCAATTATACAGGTTCCTTCCACAAACCGGAAGTAGTCTTGTCCCCCTTGCACTTTCAAGGAGAGTTCCACTAAAATGTAATGTCAGATTACAAGTTGTTCAATCACACAAGAAAGAGACTTATCAATGTTCAAGGACAACTCCAAGAGACTTCTATGCTCAGTCACATAAGAAAGAGACTTCTCAATGCTCAAGGACAACTCCAAGAGACTTCTATGCTCAGTCACACAAGAAAGAGACTTCTATGCTCAAGGACAACTCCAAGAGACTTCTCTTAACAATTACAAATAATTGGATAAGGTTTTGAATACTTGATATACAATCAGAGGTATTCACAAAACAATACGAACAAAACAGATTCTGTTTTTCTAGACACTTGAGAATTCTAAGATATGAACTATTGTAAGAATTCTCTAAGTTGTTGATGTGTTTAAGTTTGCGACGTTTTGCATAGAGTATTGGCCTTTGCTTTGTATGTGTCTGTGTATATTTTTTCTTCAAGTCTTTATCCCTATCCCTATTTATAGAGAATTTGAGAGACGTTGAGAATTAGCCGTTACATCAACTTGTCTTGCTTGAAGCTTTGATTCTTCACCATTGATCTTTTGCCTGATTTGATAATTGTCCTATTAAGAACTAAGTTCAAATCCATTCCATTTGAAACGGAACAATGTTTGCAGCAATATTACTGTTATTCTTGTCTTGATGTGGAGACAAGTTGCAGAGATGGTGGTTGCAGAGGCATGCGCAGAGTTAGTGGTCGTACACTTCGTACACTGTACTTTGTCAACTCTGGTGAAGTGGCTTCTAATGAGATGCTTCTGATAACCTTGCTTCTGATGACGTGTCTTCAGGAGCTCTTTCTTCAGACTCGTTTCTTCAGACGCATTTCTTTCAGACGTTCTAAGCTTCAATTAAAATTCCTTTGCTCTTTGACTTGTTCAATCAGAATCTTTAAGAATAGTACTTTGATTTGGATCATGTACACTTGACCAAATGTTTAGCATATCCAATAGATAATTTTTAATACCTTGTTATCATCAAAACTCAAGAGGTGATTTTGCGAAACACCATTTGTTCCAACATCTATAACCACTCAATTTTTTATTGCCCTAATGAGGAAGCCTTTTTAAATTTTTTATTGCCACAATGAGGAAGCCTTTTTAATTTGATGTTAAATAGGAAGTGTAGTGGCACATTCCTAAAAGGTCAGACCCAATTATCTTTTGGGGTTATCAAATAGCAAAGTTCGTTAAGAGAATATGTCATGAAGACCTAATAAACGAGTAAGTCCATGTCTATTGAAGTGACCACCTTGTTCTACCACATCGTGCAACACAAGATCCTACCTACGTTACCATCATGGGAAACATCTCTCATCAGAATGACATGTGACACAAGAAAATAAACTTCCATGACGTTTCAAGAACCACTTCGTTTCCATCTTGGATATTAACAAAGCTATCATGTTGTTCCTATTTATCGGTACCTCATTTGATTTGGACATACACCCCCGCTTATCTTAGGTTCAATTACACTCTAAACATACATGAATATCTTGTAACTAATTCCACCAAATTGCAAGAGCAATAATAGTAACAAACAAGGAGCTTAACAGTGGATCCACGACTATAGATATGGCAACGACCCCCAAGTATGAACATATACTCATTATACACTTCACTTGCAACCTGCTAGCAGTTACTTGTGGGAGTCAAGGTTGTCAGAAAATCGAATTGTAAAATTATTCAAGTTTATCTCATGTTAAGAAAGGGTTAAATATGATTTTGTTCCCTATAACTATACCAACTTTTCATTTTAGTCCCTCTTCATGTGAGACAATTCCAAAGTTGCGCCATCGTGGTGCCTCACCTCATATGTGACAAAATAGTCGCAGCCGTACACTACTACATCGACGATAAACCTAGTGTTGAATGACGTCATAACACATGGAGTTGTTCAACTTCTTGAAGGTGTAAGACTCGCAGTCCTACGCCATCTTACGTGAACGAAATGCATGCGTAAATGAAAAGGCTTAAGGACAAAATAGCTAAAGTGGTAAAACACAGGTGAAAATGGTCGCGCTCCTAAGTATGATAGCCACCACAAATACGACATCAATACCAATTCTAGCATAGTGAGGTGCTTTCATATTCCGACCATCGAGGGCTACGACAGCAAGAGTTATCCGCATGAACACTTATCCCTCCTTTAATGCAAGAATGAATATAAAAGGGTTTCAGATTCCCTTGAGTGCATAGTCTTTCCTTGCACTCTAAAACAAGTTGCTTTACTGTGATTCATCCATCTTCACAGAAGATTAGTGAGATTTAGAAGTAGTTAGTTAAAATGTTCGTGGATCATTTCACTACAAGTTGAATAGTTAGAGAGTTCGACGTACCTAGTTGAACTCATGCAGATACAAGATCAAGCTTTGAGTGCTTTCAGGGGTGGTTTCAACGATGAAACTTCCTAAATGAAATATTTGAATCTGACGGTAACGCTCCATGCGCTGATTTCAGGCCTCAAAATAGGATCATTTACTAACTCATTGACAAGATGACCCTTTAAGACCATATACAAGTTGGACAAGCTAACGAAATTCTACATCACCAGCAAAGCGAGGCCTCCCCCACAAACAACGACTAACGTCATGAAGGGGGACACAATAAACGAAACAAGGATATGGATCGTAGATGGGAATACATACCTAACTTTACTCTAACCTTATCAATCTACCTTGTTAAAGATAGACTAAACCTAGTGCATATCATTCGCTCTAATGCGAGTACCTTAGGATTACATGGTCATTTAATTGATGTGCGTGTTTAAATCGACACCCCCACTCCACCTAAAAAAGCATAGAGAATGTTTCACCACTCACTCATAAAAAGTTCAAGAGGACCCACAAGACTTCGCGAAGAACTCTTTACAAGAAGAAAATATAACTCTATCCACCAATTGTTCAACATATTCAACCATGTAGGAAAAGATACCATAATTTCGTGATCTCCAAATAATCCACGCCATTGCTTACCAAACTAGGGCCAAAACCTTTCTATGATGAGGACTACTCCAAAGTAAATGAACACCAAAAACAATCCAAACAATTCAATTAACATAGAAACGATGTCATTACATCAAGAAATTAGTCTTTACAATTTTACTTGAGGATACATTATCTACCAAGGAAAAAAAACTAATTAAAAAAGTCTCAATCTCAATTCCTTGGCACTAATCACAGATCAGTGGTAAAAGCAAAAACAGATTTCTCTTCAAAAGTACTATACCATTTATATTTCTTGTGTTAAATACTTAAATTGTTTTAATGAAATGAATGAAGACAATGAAAGTCATGTTTGTAAAAAGAATAAATATATAGTGTGACACCATAAAGTAAACTTTATAAATATTAATTAATTGAATTATCAAATTAATTAATCTTCGTCGGTAGGCAGGGATCTAGGAAGATATGCTGGCTGGCTTAAGTTTAGAGTCCACCCTTTTTTGTAATTAGTGATATATATAATACCTGCATCTTTGTTCTCACAACTTTTTGGCACTGTATATAGTGCTTAATACAGTAATACTATAACATTTGACCACTGTATCTGACAATTATAAGGCCGTCATTATCTCTTTATGAAAGAAACGTTTCACCCTCCAAATTTAATCATGCCACATCATCAAAATTAAATTTTTAAAAAATAAAATCAAATACAAACCCTTTTTATATAAATAATTACTTTTACTGTTTTGCAAATATATTTAAGGCTTAAATATGGTTTTGGTCCCTGCAAATATGCCTCGTTTTGGTTTTAGTCCATGTAAAAAAAAATTATTGTTTTTGGTCCCTGCAAAATATTTTGTTTTTGAAAATAGTCCCTCCAGGGACTATTTTCAAAAGTAAAATATTTTGCAGGGACCTTTTTAAAAATCAAAAGATTTTGCAGGGACT